>Ga0214473_10000653_pt1 | contig 48241 bp, 108 predicted proteins | sample RVTome_7_FD_203509 | JGI IMG/M metagenome (GOLD analysis project Ga0214473, IMG submission 203509) | Soil microbial communities from uranium-contaminated site in the Upper Colorado River Basin, Wyoming, United States - RVT98D197 | ecosystem: Environmental > Terrestrial > Soil > Contaminated >...
CGAAGGGCACGCGCGTTATGGTGCGTCTATTGCGTGGCAACCGCGGCCTGCTCCGCACTGTCACCCTCTCCGCGTGCCGGTCCCCGGGTGTGGTCACCGTAGCCGATGAGCGCGGGCACCCGTGGGAGGTCCCCGTCGAGTGCGTCCACGGTGACGACGGGACGTGTGGATTCGTGGATGCTGTCAGTCCGCAGGCGCTGCGAGCCCTTGAGCAAGATGCGGCGGCTGTGGCGGCCGAGAGCCCGAAAGCGCTCGCGGAGGATGTCCTCCGCGGGCTCAAGATTGCGCACGAGATCACGACCGAGACGCAGACCGTGGAGGAGGCCTGCGCGGACTTGGTGCAGCTCGTTCGGCAGGCGAGGACAGAGCGCGACGAGGCGCAGGCCGCGAACGCGCGCCTCGTCCGTGAGCACAGTGCGAGCGTAGACCGGCTCGCCAAGGGCCCGCGGAGCGGCGCGCTCGATATCCTCGGCGCGCTGATCGGGGACTACCAGAAATGGGCTTCGCTCTCGAATCCCCGCTCCTTCAGCGCCGCAATTCCGAAGCACGTCCTCCTGAACCAGTTGGAGAACTGGCGGCGGCACGTCGAGAACGGCACCTGGGAGCCCAGCTCCACCGTCGAGCCCCGGGAGTGTGCGCTCGGACTCGGACGGGCACCGGTCTCACGAGCAGAGCTCACTCACGAGAAAACAATGGCAGCACTGCGTGAGGACATCGAGGCACTCCGGCGGCTTCTGGGTCTTCACCTGGAAGGGCACGCGGACGGAAAGGAAGAAGACTGATGGCATACGCATGCGAAGTGCTGGCGGATTCAGTGAGCCCCGCGGGGCACCGGCTGACGACGTTTCAGGTGACGTTTCCGCGGATCGTGCTCGCGGAGGTGAACACGCACAAAATGCTCTCCAAGAACTCCGCCTCCTCCCGGGCGATCCCGGTGCCGAAGCGGATCGCCGCCGTGGAAGCGGACCCGTTCGTGCCGGACGCTTTCGGCCAGAACAAGCCCGGCATGCAGCATGAGCACGTCCTGGAGGGCGACGACGACGAGCACGCCCGGCGGATCTGGGCGAGGTCCCGGCAGAGCGCGAGGGCGGATGCGACCGAGCTGTCCGCCATCGGCGTGCACAAGCAGCTCGCCAACCGCCTGCTCGAGCCCCATAGCTGGCACACCGCGATTATCAGCGGCACCGACTGGGCGAACTACTTCGGGCTCCGCTGCCACACGGCCGCGCAGGGGGAGTTCCGGAAGGCGGCGGAGCTCATGCGGGAGGCGATGCGGAGGAGCCGGCCGCACCTCCTCCGGCCCGGCGAGTGGCACCTGCCGCTCGTGCCGGAGCTCGACGGCGAGGTGATCTCGCGCGCCGACGCCCGCAGGGACAGGGGTACGGCGTGGTGGCTCGACTGGGTCAAGATATCGTCGGGGCGCTGCGCGCGGGTGAGCTACCTCACGCACGACGGCGTGCGGGACATCGACAAGGACGTCGAGCTCGCCGACTCCCTCGTCACAAACGGCCACCTGTCGCCGACCGAGCACCAGGCCCGTCCGATGGCCAAGCGCGAGCTCGCGCTCACTGCAGCGTACGACGTGACCTTCGATGGCGGGCTCACGCTGCGGGTGGGCTCTAGATGGGGAGAGCCGAGGGTGGGCGGCAGGCTCTTTCTGGGGACTGATGGCGACGAGCCGCCGGAGAGCGAGCTCATCGTCGCCGTCCGCGGCCCCCTCCACTACGCGGGCAACTTCAATGGGTGGGTGCAGTACAGAAAGCACATTCCAAACGAGTGGAACGCGCTCGGAGGCACGGACTAGTGGCGCCTCTCCCTCCCATGCCGGTGTTCTCGCTGCTCGAGATGAGCGAGCTAAGGCAGCTCTTGCGCCGGCAACCCCGCGCCAGCCGTCCCGCCGAGACCGCGCTCGGCAAGATCGAGGCGTGGCTCCGGAAGGCGACGGAGCCGGAGGACCTCCAATGACCGACGCCGCACTCCGTTGGTCGTTTTCTGCCGCCCTCATCTTTTTGGCGTCAAGCGTCGTGGCCTACGTGGTGGGACACCGCGCCGGCCGCGCCGAGGAGAATGCCCGCGTGTACGCCATCTTCGATGCCGCGGGGCGGATCGTGACCCAGGGCACGCTCATGCATCTCGCGAAAGCCTTCTACGGCATCAAGACGATCGCGGAGATGCAGGTGGATCTGCGGGACTACGTGAAGAGGAAAGAAGAGCGTCGAGGCAAAGCATGATGGCCGTAGTCAGGAAGAGCCCCCCCCCCGTCCGAAACCCGCTGACGCCGCTCCGGGGCCTCAAGCCCGGCATGCGCGTCCGCGTGTTCGCGGTCTGGACGGACGCGGGCGAGCAGCGCCTGCCCGGCGTGCCTGGTACCGTGATTCGGATCCTCGGCGACCGCCGCAGGGGCCATGTCGAGCTCGACGCCCGGATCGATATGCCCGTCGTGCACGCGGAGCGCACGGGCCCGAAGGCGCGGTGGGTCGTCGTAGACAGCCGGGACTGCTCGAGCCTGAGGAGGACCCGATGAAACACGTGTCCGCCGCTCAACTGGTCATGCTGCACGAGCTCGCGATACCCAACCAGAATCCCGAGAACGAATGGGCGATGCCGATGAAGTATCGGCGTACTGGCCAGGTGCTGGTGCGCCTCGGCCTCATCAAGAAGCACGCTTCGTACGGTCACAACGCCCGTGACATCTGGAGCATCACCCCGGCCGGGCGTGCCTGTCTGCGAGAGGTAGGAGCATGAGGGACTTCGTCTATCGGCTCGTCGCCGGGCTCGCGTGGCGCCCGCTGCCGGCTCACATGAAGGGGGACGAGGACCACGCGCTCCGGCGCGTCTTCTGGCTGCCGATCTTCCTTCCCCTCATCAGGCGCTGGAGGACCCTCTGATGGCCGATCCCGAGGTGCGCCCGCTCACGGAGGTATTCGCGGCCCTCTCCGCCGCCTCCCTCCGGGGAGCGAAGGGAGACTGGGACGGGTGCCTCGTGCAGCTCGACGCCGCGCGGGCGCGCCTGTCTCCGATGGCGGGAGAGGTGCTCGAGCCGCTCATGGATCTGGTCGAGGTGGAGATCGCTGCGGCCGCGCGTCTCCGGAGGAGGAAGAAGGCTCCATGAGCGACGACGAGCCCCTCGGTGAGTATCAGCAGAAGCTCGCGCGGCGGAGCGAGCTGGTGACCCACACGCAGCGGATCACCGGCGAGCTCACGCGCCTGAACGCCGGTCCCTGGATTCCTGAGCGCGACACCCTGAGGCAGGTCCTCATCGCCGATCTGCAAGTGAAGGAAGAAGAACTCCGGACCGTCAAGGCCTGGCTCCGCATGAACAGCCCCTCGGGGAGCGAGTGGGTGCTGCTCGGGCAGCTCTACCGGTTTCTGATGGCGCTCGACATCGGCAAGGCGCTCCCGGAGAACGCCGAGGGCGAGGTCGATGTGCTGCTCGACAGCATCGAGCGGCTGGTGCCGAGCAAGTACCTCAACGAGAAGGCGGCCAAATGACGGACGGATGGCGCAAGGTGACCCACGTGGGCTACTGCCTGGCTGTCGCAGATGTCATCGCCCTCGTCGAGGACGACGACCTCGCGCAGGACAGGACACTCGCCGAGTATCGCAAGATGCTGCGCGAGTACCACGAGCAACTCCTCGACCAGGTATCGGGCTGCAACGATCCGAATTGCAGCATCTCCGCGACCATCGAGGACATGGCTGCCGACGACGGCAAGGAGCTAAACAGATGATTCTGGAGCGCTTCCGGCACCGCACGATCCGTGACGACGACGGTAGCCCGTACCTCACGCGCTGGTACCTTGTGCGCGTCTTCCGGCGGTGGGTGCCGGGGGTCTTCCTCCACTACTTCCACCGGTCGGACCATGACCGGGAGCTCCACAACCATCCGTGGAAGTGGGCGGTCGCGATCATCCTCCGCGGCGGCTACTACGAGCACCGGCTCGAAAGGAACAAGGAGACGCGGGTGCGCTACCTGCCGCCCATCTCCGTGAACCTCCTCACTCCTGACACCTTCCACAGGGTCGTCCTGCTCGACGAGAAGAAGGGGGCGTGGTCACTGTTTATTGCGGGGCCGAAGTTCCGGGAGTGGGGGTTCGTTGACCTCGAGTCGGGGAAGTTCGAGAGCATCAGCGAGCGCGAGGCGCGGATGGCACAGGAGAGGCGCGCGTGAGCCGGTACGTCTGCGCGGAGTGCCGGCGCCCTCGCGAGAGCGAGGCGGCGCGGTGCGAGCACTGTGGCGTCAGTGCTGCGCCGGTGCCCGTAGAGCTTCGCGAGCAACTCGTCGAGTTCAATCAGGCGATGGGCTTGCCGGCCTTTCCCGGTGAGCCGGTCGTAGACCCCGAGCCAAAGCGGGTGTTGCTCATGGCGCGGCACATGGTGGAGGAGCTTTTCGAGTTGCTCGCGGCGTCAATCGAGCCCGCGTCACGCGACGAGTTGGAGGCAATTCGAGCACAGCTAGTGGCCGAGCTCAGTGAGTCCGAGGAGGTGCTCGTGGATCTGCCTCGTGTGCGAGCGCGGTTTCGGCAGCTCGAACGCGCGCTAGGACTCTACCACGCAGATCTTGAGATCCAGCCAGAACCGATTGGAGTGGAGGTACACCTGTCGAACATGTCCAAGCTGTGGCCGAATGGTAAGCCGCGCCACGATGCGACGGGCAAGCTCCGCAAGCCGCCAGAGTTTCGCCCGCCGGACATTCGCGGAGAGTTGGAAAAGCAAGGATGGAAGGGAAGCCGGGAATGACCCGATTGCGCTACTACTTCGACACCGAGTTCATCGAGGACGGGCGGACCATCGACCTCATCTCTATCGGGATCGTCTGCGAGGACGACCGCGAGTTGTACCTCTGCAACCAGGAAGCGGAGCTCGATCGCTCCGGCGACTGGGTGCGCGCCCACGTGCTGCCGCAGCTCCCGCTGTACGGGCACCCGGCGTGGCGCAGTAGAAAGCAGATGGCCGAGGACATTCGGCAGTTCGTGTCCCCGAGCGCCGAGCACAAGCCCGAGTTCTGGGCGTACTACGCGGACTACGACTGGGTCGCGCTCTGCCAGTTGTACGGCACCATGATGGACCTGCCGAAGCACTTCCCGAGGTTCTGCATGGATCTGAAGCAACTCGCCCGGACCGTCGGCAATCCGGACCTGCCGAAGCAGAAAAGCGGCGAGCACAATGCGCTCGAGGACGCCCGGTGGGTGCGCAAGACGCACCGATATCTCATCGTTCTGGAGCAGCAAGGTCAGATGCTCGCGGAGAGCCCTAGGGCTGGCAGATGACGAACTGGTACAAGCACGGCCTTGAGCCGACCACAGACGTGGACGGGTGGTCGGTGTTCTCAGAAGCGGAGGGCGACGACCCGAAGTTCGTGGCGTTCTTTGTCCTGAAGGAGCAAGCGGAGGCCTTCCTTACCTTGCGGCACCAGGAGGACACGGAGACGCCGCTCGTGTTCGAGCCGGCGGTGGAGCTCGCCGTCGCGACCGAGGACTACGGGATCGTGACCGCCAACGACTACACCATCGACAACCACAAGCAGCTCCGGGACCGGATCGCCAGGGTCCGGCGCGAGCAGACCGCCAACTGATGATCCTCGTCGACAAGCCGCAGCTATGGCCCGGCAAGCGCAAGCCCTGGGCCCACCTCATCTCGGATCTGCCCGGCAAGGTGGGCCGCGAGGAGTTGGTGCGGTTCGCGGTGAGGTGCGGGCTTCGGCGGGACTACCTGCAGCACCGAGGTACGTCTCGGGAGCACTTCGACGTCACCGGCATCGTGTACGAGAAGGCGGTCGCGCTCGGCGCGAAGAAAATAGGGCGGACGGAGTTCGTGGAAGCAATGCGCTTCAAACGCGCGGCGGGAGAGCCAGTATGACAGAAGACCCTGAGAGCATGCCCGAGTTGGATCCCACGCTATCTCGCGGCTACCTCGTCTTTTCGGTGCTCCTGCTCGTCGCATGCGTTGCCGGCAGCGCGGTCGCGCTCTACGGCCCCGTGCCGTACATGGCGGTGATGCCGGCGGGGGTGGCCGTCGTCTACGTCTGGCAGATCTTCCGGAACGTCCGCGCGAGGCGACCATGAAAACGTTTCTCGATGTGGTGGGCGCGGTAGGCGTTGTCGTTTTCTTGATATGGGTAACGCTCGCCTTCACGCCCTCGCCGCCCCCGTCGCCGCTCTGCTGGCAGGCGACCTACGAGCTCCATGGCGATAGCTGGCCGGACCACATTGTCAGCGATGGCAAGGTCTTCGTGTGCACGACGAGAGTAGCCCGCGGCCCGGACATCGTGACGAGCACCTGCATGCAGCTCACGGCGGCGGAGGCATCCAAGTGCGCCGAGTTGTTCAAGGGGGCCAAGTGAGCGAGCGGATGTGGCCTCCGCGGTGGGCGAGGAGCCCGGGGTTCGTGCTGTGCCTGCTCGTTCTACTGTTCGGAGGCGGTTTGGTGTTGGTGGGCGTCGCCCTCAGGTTCGCGGAGCGGTCGAGCGCGACCGAGTCGGATGCGCCGCCCTGCTGGGGCATCATCCGGACTGCCCCGTCTACGGGCTGGAGCACCGTCCACTACCTGGAGGATACAGGCCACCTCGTCATGTGCACGGAGCTCGAGCTCCCAGATCAGCATCCCGGCGACCGCACGGGGCGGGTCCGCACCGTCTGCACGCGGATGGGACAGATCGACCAGAGCCACTGCGCTCGCGACTTCGAAAGGATTCCATGATGGCCAGACTGACCCAAGTGCGAGAGCGCGTCCGGCCCCCGCGGGGGGCGAAGTTCGTGCCGACGGATGGCGTCGATCCCAACCCCGACAGCCTGCCGGACGAACTCACCACCACGCACGCCTGCTCCACCTGCGGGGGCGCGTGGGGGACGGTGCTCGCCCTGTTTGGGAACGAGGCCGCCGCGCTCGAGTGCCTCTACGGGCACGTCGAGTACATCGAGTGCGCCGCGGAGTGCTCGGACGGATTCCTGGTCACGCACAGGCCGCTGCCCCACTGGGGCGTCGTCACCACGGCCTGGGTGCTCACATGAGCAGCACGAGCCGGGGCGCCGTCCGCGCCGAGAACGACACCTACTTCACGAAGTACCCCGTGGCGCTGGCGGTCTGCGAGCGCCTGCGCTCGGAGGGGCTCATCCGGCAGCCCGCCCGGCTCCTCGAGCCGAGCGCCGGCAAGGGGAGCTTCCTGGTCGCCATGCGGGACACCTGGCCCGAGGCGCACATCACGGGCGTCGACATCAATACCTCCCTCGTCCTGCCAGAGCACAGGGCATCGGTGTGGGGAAAGAAGCTCCCGGAGCTCGAGCAGGCGGACTTCCTCGAGTACCCCGGCGTCGAGGGCGGCTTCGATGCCATCATCGGCAATCCGCCCTACGCGGACGCCGAGCAGCATATCGTGCACGCCGTGAAGCTCCTCAGCGAGCGCCCCTGGTCGTACGCGGCGTTCCTGCTCCGGTTGAACATCCTCGGCGGCGTGGCACGGCAGGCGGGCCTCTATCGGGTGCACAAGCCGCGGTACGTGTTCGTGCTCGACAAGCGGCCGAGCTTCCAGGATGACAACAGCACCGATAGCTGCGAGTACGCGGTGATCCTCTGGGGCCGTCCATCGAGAGAGCCGTTCGACACCATCCTGAGGATGCTGCCGTGGCGTAACCCCTACTTCGTCGACTGGGCGTACACGCCGCAGAAGAACGCGAGGATAGCGTGAAAGCGCCGGGCAAGTTCGAGAGCACCGCGCTCGGGCGCTGGCTCGCTACGCGGTTCGGCTTCTTCCAGCGCCGGTGGGTGCGCCGGATGCGCGCGCATCTAGCGGCCGAGGCAATGTACGAGCTCTCCCTTGCTCGCGACGAGGTCGCCATGATGGCGGCGCTCTACGTTGCCCACCTGGGCGAGCCCGAGGAAGAGGACCGAAGTAGGTCGGATCTGATCAGCGCCGTGTGCCGATTCCGAAACGCCTCGGCCGCGCTTGCCAAAAGGACGTCCTGATGGAGGGGTTCAAGATTCCGTCACACGACGGCCTCATCGTCAGCCGCAACAGCGACGGCGGCTGGACGTTCACCCTGTGCTTCACCCAGGCAGCGATGGAGCGCCTCCGCGGGACGCAGGCGTTCGGGGAGTTCGTGGCGCAGTTCGTGGCGCTCTTCACTGTGTCGACAGGAAAGGAGAATTAGATGATCCACACACACGAGGACCTGGAGAAGGAAAAGGAGGCTGAGCTCACCTACGTGTGGCTCGCCGAGCTCGCCGGCCATGTGGCGATGGCCGCGGTGCGGCAGAGCCCGTATCCGGTGCCTGACGGTCTCGAGTCCGCGCTCCGTAAGTTCCAGGACGCGGTGGCGCCGCTCTTCACGATCGCCGGCGAGTACAAGGGAGGCATGCGCGCCTTCCGGACCAGGAAAGAGATCAACGACCTACTCGAGGAGCACCTCTTTCCGATCCCGGAGGTGGCTGCCTGGAACAACCGCAAGAACGCCCGGGAGGGCATGGGCTTCGTGAGCAGCCACTCGGGCAGGACCGAGCCGGACGACGACTTCATCGATCTCTACGCGCTCTGCCAGAACGTCTCGGCGGCCCTCATCCCCTACGAGGCGGAGGTCGCTCGGAAAGCACGAGGGAGTGAAGCGCAAGGGTAAGTACCGATGCCTGGATTGCGAGCACGCCTTCACCCGCCAGAACGGTCCCGACGGCGGCCCGTGCCCCCGGTGTGGAAGCGTCTACCTGATCTGGATCGACTGGGAAAAGTTTCGGAGTCAGAAGCCATGGAAGAAAAACGACTCGTCTGTCTAGAGCACCCGACCGGGCTCGTCTTCGACGCCGCCCGCGTGGTCGCCGTAGAGGGCATGCACGGGCCGTACACGCCCGGGCGGCCCCGCGAGATCTGGGGCGTGCTCGTGTTCGACGCGGGCGCTCGCATCGAGACGCGGCTCTCTCTGCTGCGCGTGTGCGCCGCCATCGGCTGGGATACGGAGCCGTTCAATCACCACTTCCCGACGGTGCCAGCGCGCGAGAACGCCCTAGGAGGCCAACCATGAAGACCGAAGAAATCCCGCTGCCAGTAACCATGCCCGATGGTAGCCAGGAGATTGCCCGGCTCCTCCGGGAGCCCGGTGGCCATGTCGCAATTCTTCTGATGCCGCGGCGTGAGGGCCCCGCTGACCCGGGTGAGTGGGGATTCATCGCGGCCAACATGCTGATGCACGCGGCCGACATGCTCGACGACATCGGAATCAAAAACGAGACCGGCCGCGTGTCGAAGGGGCGCATCCTCGCGCGGATGAAGGAGATGTTCGACGCGGAATGGGCGCGACCGACGGGCGCCGTGCGCCAGCGCTACGACTTTCAGAAGGGACCCCCATCATGAGCGACGGGATGAGTGACGCACGGGCAGAGGACGAGCTGGCGAGCAATGTCTGGCGCGAGGCGTTCAATCTTGGGGAGAACGCTCTCCGGCTCGCGCAGGCGATCAAGCAGGCCCGCAACGGTCATCGCGGTTGGGGGCCTGCGCGCTCCTGGATCGTGCGCGAGGTCAACGAGGCTCTGCGGATGACGGGCTTCATCTTGGTCGATCACGATCCCGAGAAGCGCTTCGAGCACTACCCGGATGCCTACGAGCACAAGCCGACGTGGCGGGAGAAGGAGCTCGAGGCGGAACTCGCCGAACTCCGCGGAGCCAAGGCGGAGCGATGAGCCGCGGCAGCCCCATCCCGACGGGCGCGCGGCTGTCGGCGCTCCGCGACATCACGCTCGATATCGCCAGCGGTGAGACTCCGTGCGGCAAGTGCATGGGGTCGGGCTGCAAAGAGTGCGAGGGAGAGGGAGTGGACCTCGACTCGCTGTGGAGCATCCGCAGGGCGTTCGCGGCGGCGCTCGAGGTCGTCGCGGGCGCCAAGAAGGACGCGATCGATGGGCTCGCGCGTGAGCTGCGAGGCAAGGAAGGAGATGAGCGGCTCCGCCACGAGCGCGAAGCCGAGGAGCTCCGCTCAGGCATCGAAAGGCTCATCGAAGAGAAAGGCGAACTGGTGCGTGAGCTGGTGGCGCTCGACGCGGACGAGTTGGCCGTGAAGGCGGTCGACCTGCGTGAGCTCCTCGACGGCGTCGATGCCCGGGACTCCCTGAGGTTCCGGGAGCACGGGAAGCAGGCGAAGAAGAGCAGGAGGAAGAAGCGATGAGCGTCCGAACTCTCTGGCGAGACCGCGCTCGGCGCGAGTGGGGATTCGTATTGCTGGGGCTCGGTCTCCTCGGTGGCCTGATCAGCACGACCATGGAGGGCTTCCGGGCTGATCCCTGGTGGGAGCAGTGTCTCCGCCTCGCCGCGCTCGCGGTCTGGGTCGGGATGGCGGGCGTCCTCGTGACCATGAAGACCCGCTGCGCGGTCTGCGGCCGGCCGATTCTGGTGCGTCATTCCATGGTGACGGACGGTAATGAGCGGGTCGCGCATCTGTCGTGCGGGAGGCCCCGGTGAGCCCGCGCGGAAGCAAGGCCTACAAGGTCGAGGATCCGTACGACGACGAGGGCCGTGCGGTGGTGGTGTTCGCGCATACGCCGAATCGCGCTCGCCAGATTGGCAAGGGGCACCTCGACTTCTCCGACTACATCTCGCTCCAGGCGCGGCGGGCGCCGGAGTTCGACGGTTGCTTCGGGCAGGAGGAGCTCATGCGGCAGCAACTCCGGATGGGGTGGTGGTTTGGCTGCTACGCCAGGCGGTGCACAAAAGAGATCCGGGATGGCGAAGATTTCGACGAGGGGCACTCCGACAGCGGGCACGTCATCCGTGGCGGGGAAATCTTCTGCTCGGTGGCGTGCTGCCTCGCGGAGCTCCGGCGCCGAAGGCAAGACCTGAAGGACCGCTGGGGCGCCATCGCCCGCGCTGTCGAGGCCTGGCCAGATGCGGCGATCCGAGACCTCTTCCGAAACACCGCCGGCGAGTGGATCGTGACCATCCACCGGCCTGGGGCGGAGCACCCGGTGACGACGGCGCTCCCATGAAGCGACTCATGACGAAGAACCAACGCACCGGACTCGACTTCGGGGACGCTCTCCGGGCCCTGAAGGCGGGAGAGTGCATCTCGAGACCCGATTGGAAGGGTGTCTACCTCGAGCTCGTTGGGCCCGAGTCCGGGGAGATCGTGATGACGGGCAGCGGCCGGCGCCGGCCGCTCGGCGTGTTCATCGCAGAGAGATCACCCGGCGGCCTCAGTGGCTGGAACCCGAAGGACGCGGATCTCCTCGCGACGGACTGGCGGGTGCTGCGCAGCCAATAGATCTAAGAAAGGACAATCCCCATGAACAACGACAAAGAGACACCCGAGCCCGAGGGCGTGGTCACCGAGGCCGCGCCGCCTGCGGAAGAGGAGCGGCCGTTCATCGAGCAGCCGCTCGATCAGCTCGAGGAAGAGGCCGCGCCGCCTGCGGAAGAGGAGCGGCCGTTCATCGAGAAGTCGCTCGATCAGCTCGAGGACGTGCTGCCGGAAACGACGAAGCTCATCCGGGGGCTGTCCGCCAACAAGGAGTATGGCGTCCGTCGGACCGTCTGGTCGGTGCTCGAGCTCCTGACGGTGATGTTCGCTGCCAAGAACGAGCCCGCCACCGATCCCTGGGCGCCGCCTCCCATCGATCAGGAACTCATGGAGTTCTACGAGGTGACCAGGTTGGGTGGTCTCGACGCCATGGAGATCATCGGCGGCGGCATCTTCGGCGCGGGCGCGCCGCTCGAGCAGAGGGAGACCGTGACGGGGAGGCTACTCGAGCATCTCAAGCGCCGCGTCAAGGAGTCCTACGACAAGGGCGTCGCCGATGGCAGGGAGGCCATCCTGAGAGAGCTCTCGGTGAAGGCGCCGAAATGATCTCGCGCAAGGTTGGGGCCGCCCCCATCCCCATCCGCGTGAACTGCCCGGAGTGCGGCCTGCTCCACGTGGACAAGGGGAAGTTCGCGACGACGCCGCACCACACGCATTCCTGCCAGGGCTGCGGGATGACGTGGCGCCCGGCAGTGGTGGACACGGTCGGAGTGCAGTTTCTGCCGGGGTTCAAGGACGAGGTGGAGATCGTCCTGTGCGCCGAGGAAGCCGAAGCCGCTCGGCGGAGCCCGAAGGTCGCCGCGATGTATCAGCGAATCGGCGAAGCGGCGGGGCGGCACGTCGAGAAGCACCCCGAGTTGTTCCGCCCCCGGAAGCCCGGAAAAGCGAGGTCGAGATGAGCGTCCAGTTCGTATCGGGGACCCTCTTCGACTCCGATCTCAAGACCCTCGTGAATCCAGTCAACTGCATCGGCATCTCTGGCGCCGGACTCGCCAAGCGGTTCAAGAAGCTGTACCCGAAGATGCACGCCGGGTACGTCAAGGCCTGCAAGAGCGGCGAGTGCGCGATCGGGCGGCCATGGATCTGGACGGTGCCGCGGCTCAGGTGGGTGCTGTGCTTTCCGACGAAGCGCCACTGGCACGATCCGTCCGAGCTCGCCTCGCTCGACGCGGGGCTGGCGCGGTTCGTGGAGATGCACAGGCAGATCGAGATCGAAAGCGCTGCGTTCCCGGCGCTCGGCTGCGGCTACGGCGGACTCGCCTGGGAGGACGTACGGACGCTGATGCTCGAGCACCTCGAGCCGCTCGACATCCCCGTCGAGATCTATCTACCGCAGGGAAGGACATGATGAAGCACAAGAAGATACTGATCGTGACGACGGCGGACCTGGCGCTCGTGCGCCTGAAGGACGCAGAGCGAGACGTGGACAGCGCGCGCGGTCGCCTCAATGCGGCGTGTACGCAGCTCTGGCAGTCTAAGGAAGACTACGCTGCGGCCCGGCCGCTGACGCTGCCGGAACGGGAGGAGCTTGCGGAACGTGCCGCCGCTGCCAAGGGGCTCTGCTGTGAGGAAGGGCTCGCGTGGTTGCTCGAGCGGCTGCCGGAGCCCTGGGCGCAAGCCATCAACGCGTGGGCGTACGGCGCGCTGGGCTGCAAGGGGCACGAGCAGTACGCCGACGAGGACGCAGCGAAGGTGCGAGCGCTCAAGCTCGATCGCCTCCCGGTCTGAGAAAGGCGCGTGTGATGATCCAGTGGTATCGGGTGACGACGAGCGAAACCCACGACTTTCTCGTGCTCGTGGTGCAGGGGCTCGTGGCCAGCTCCTCCGCTGCGGCGCTCGCGCCCCCGGGAGCGAACTGGCGAGAGTGGCGCGCCTCGATCCCGGACTGGCGGGCCGCGCGGCTCTTGGCCTGCGAGTGCGGTGCCAACCTGGGGCGCGTCACGCTGAAGACGAAGGGGCTCTGCGAGGTGTGCGGTGCATCGAAGTGGCTCCAATGCGCTCGGGCGATACTTCCGAAGTCGAAGGCGATCGCAACCGGACTCACGGCGCGGAAAGCGGGATCGTGCGTGCACGGGGAGTCGATCTGCATCTCCCGGTGTGGAGTCGAACGGCAGGCGGACGGCACGTGGCAGCCTGTTGGTCGGGATCGGCGCGAGACCTGGTTCAAGCGCATATGGAGAAAACTATGAAGAAAAAGTTGACAGAGGAAGACGTCCCGCGCCCCCCGTGCGCCTGCGGCAAGCCGGCGACTGACAGGGTGGAGATCAAGGTCCAGCGGCTCGTGCTCGAGCGCGAGGCGGGCGTGAGCAGCCAACCGTACTGGTCCCCGTCCTACAGGTACACGCGGGTCTCGGTGGAGGCGCTCATCTGCGAAGACTGCCTCAAGCGGAACATCACGGTCGGACTCACCGTGTCGGCCTCGGTCGAGAAGGCGAAGCCGGTACCGTGAGGGATCACTTCTTGTCGGGTGGTAGCCCCGTGAACTCGCTCGAGGTCCTGTGGGCCGCCATCGCGCTATGCGATCTCGGGCGCACGGGCGTCTTGTCGGGATCGTTCCAGCTCATCAGGGTCCCGTCGATGCGGAGCTTCAGGATGGACATGTCGGCGCGACACCGCGCGACCTCGTCGAGGTGCTCGAGTAGATCACCCAGCACCTTCGAGAGTACGCCGTAGGCGCGCTCGAGTTCCGCGTCCTTGTCGGTAGCCACGGGGCAGTGTGAGCCTTTTCGGGAAGAAGTTCAAACCAGCGAAGGAGTTACGGATGGAAAAGAATGAAGAGGAATTGTTCCGAAGCGGAGACTTCGAGGTCATTGACGTGGGCAGAAACGTCGGACATACCGAAAACGGACCCTACAGGTTGGTGATCGCCCACCAGATCGTCATGGCGACGTCCGATCTCGGCTTTGCGAATCTGGTCGCGAGCGCGCTCGCAAGGATGGTGCCGGCCGGCTGCAGCAGGCCGCTCGATGTCGCGCTCGACGGGTTGAGAGATCTGGTCGAAGCTCGTGAACTCCTTGCGGGTATCGTCGAGCGAGAGGCGCGTGTGCACGGCAAAATGAGCGAGGCGATGCGGCGCGCAGCGATGCGCATGCGCGGCAACGGCTATAACATTGGCGACACCAACGTTTGACCGCGCCCTTGTCCCTGCGCTAGCCATTCCTCATGACGAACAGCTTTAGGCGTCGGTTCCTGGCTCTCTGGGTGGTCGGGGGGCTCCTGATTGGCGGTTTCGTCGGGCGCGCGTCCGCGGTCACCCAGCCGGTTCTCGCAGGCTGGCTCTACACATCGGGCCTCGATCTCGATCACTCGGAGGCTCCCGGCGAGACCCGCGAGGGCTACCTCGTGCGGATGGAGGTGATCGCGACGGAGCTCGCGGGCGCGTCGCGGAAAGTAGCGGATGGCCGCGGGTGGACGGCGAGCGAGCTCGCCATGGCGATCCTCACGCTCTGGCACGAGGAGACGCGGTTCGATGAGAGGATTCACGCCGGCACGAAGCACCCCGTGTGGCACGAGGACTACGGCCGGGCAAAGTGCCTCGGGCAGCTCCACGCATCGCTCATCATCCCGAAGGAGCAATGGGCCGAGCTCACTGGCACCGATCACGGACGGACGCGGCTCTGCGCCGACGCTACTGTGAAGGTGTGGACGTCGATGGCGAAGCAATGCGGCGTCTGGTACGGCCAGCGCGCGAGTCGGAATGCTGTGGCCAAGACGTTTGCCGCCTACGGCAGCGGCGGGAAGTGCGCTCCGAATGACCGGGCCTGGGCACGGGCCGACAAGTGGCTCGGCCGGATGGGCAATCGCCCTGACCGCTCTCCAGTGAAGGGCTACCGTCGCCTCCTTCCCTCCGCCGTGCCGCCCGAGATACGGGCTCGGGCCGAGCAGCTCGTCGCCGCCGGCAATCTCTCCCCCGGCACGCGTCACGAGGTCGGGCCCCACATCCTCTATGTGGAGCGGCACGCCGCTGGCAAGATCGGCGTGTCCGTGCTGGTGGCAGAATGAGCTTTCTCGCCGTCGTCGCTATCGCCTTGTGGCTCCTAGCGAGCGGATGCGTCATCGGCTGGGAGATGCGCCGGCTGGCGATGGCAGCGGCGGAGGAGGCCAGCTGGCGGGACAATGTCAGGGAAGTCGAGACTGCTCGAGCGTCTGGAAGAGAGGCGCCGCGAGCGGGAGCCCCCCCTCCCTCTTTCCGAGGGAGGTCTTTTCGGACGACGCGGCCTTCATCGAAGCGCTTCGAAAGAGCCGGTGGATGAGCCGCGGAGGCGTCGGGTAAAGGGGAGGGCCTCGGCGACCCCCTTGCTCGCCCCCCGGAGGAGCCGGTAGACTGGGGCTCGCATGTTCGATTCGCCGCCAGACGTGTTCGCGAACATTCCTGCAGAGCATCGTCCCGACCGACCCGGGACGCACACAGAGGGAGCGCCGCTGCAGGCGCCGACAGAGGCGGCCCCTCCGGGGATGTTCGGGAACGCACGCCGTGCGAACATTCCCACAGAGGGGTTCGGGGCAAGCCCCGACGGGCTCGGCTACGCGGCTCCGTACGAGCCGAGTGATGTGAGCCCGGAGGCGGGCTTTCGCTCGGCAGGCATCACGACGCTCGCGCTCACTGTCGTCGGCGGCCTCGGGATTGCTCTCGGTGGATGGAAGGGCGGCGTCGCCGGCGTCCTCTTCACGGGCGGCGCGCTCAACATCTACCGCGCGCAGAAGTGGTGGGGGTCCCCAGATCCGGGAGAGAAGCACGAGGCCGTCACGAGCGCGGTCATGGGCGCGATGACGCTCGGGCTGTCCGTGTTCACGACCTACAAGGCCTACCAGGGCCGCAAGGAAGACGCCGAGTGACCGCTCCCCAGGCCGCGAGCGGCATGACTGCGGTCGACGCGCAGTTGACGAAGGTACAGATCCTGAAGCCCTTCGACGGCTTCGAGAACATCTACCAGGGGCGGGCGGCGACGACGCCCATCGTCATGCCGTGTGCGCGCGATCCGCGCGCGAGCCGAGCGGGCTTCGATCCGAACCTCGGCAAGGGCATCGACGTCCCCCAGGGGGCGCGCGTCATCCTGTGGATCCCCATCGCCGTGTCCGACGACACCGTCCAGCAGTACGCGTACCGGGTCGTGTGGCGTTTCCACAACATCAACGATTACCGGGACCCGGGCGGGATCGATGTTCCGAGGCCGCCGTATCACTTCCCCGTGCAGAGCCCGGGCGCGCCCGATACCAGCGTGCCGCTCTCTACCCAGCAGCGGACGCTGATTCCGGCGGCCTTCCGCCCCGTCGCCTTCGAGCAGGCCGAGGCGGGCACCGCCAACGGCCGCATCAACGTGCGCCCCGAGGAGATCGTGCCGGACTTCGCGATCGCCAACACGGTCCTTCCTCTTCTCCCGGACGGCACGCCGATGACGCTGCAGCAGGGCGTCCTCGATCCGGCGGGCAACTCCACGACGGCCAAAAGCCCGATCTTCGTGCCGGTGTGGTTCGACGCGGAGGGGGACGAGATGTTCATCCTCGTGAACCGCGCCGCGATCGTCGAAGGCGAGGAGAACTGGGACTTCGACGCGCAGGACATCGATCGGCCCTTCTCGAACGTCTACGGCACGGACTTCGGGGAGCACCCGAACTTCCCGAGGATCGGGATTTACGTGCAGTTCGGCACGACCCCGTGAGCCCCTTGCCCCCCGGGGGCCCGCCCTGCTAGGGTGACTCGGGGAACCAAAGGAAAAACCGCATGTCACGATTCCAGAGTCTGACGAGTCTCCAGGTGACCGGCGCTGCAGTGCCCAGTGTGATCACGCGGTTCCTCGAGTCGGCGGACGCGGCGAGCCTGGAGGAGCAGTTCGAAACGCTTCAGAGCGGTCTCGTCGCCGGGGGGTACTTCCTCTCCCACATCGATCTCGCCGGCGGCGGCGACGGGCACACGTTCGTGCTCCATACGCAGTGGGCCATTCCAGGCGGAGCCGTCACCTTCGCGAACGGCGGCGACCCGAGCAACTTCGTTCTCTTTCTCTACCAGGCCGCTCAGGCTGCGGCGCTGGCCGTCGCGAAGGCCGCGTGCCAGGCGCGCATTGCGGAGCTGTTCACCGCGCAGGTCGCCACGCTCATTGAGGTGGACACGTACCTCGCGGGTGCCCAGATGGGCACGCGCTACATGGGCGGCATCATGACAACGCGCACGTTCGAGGCGTAACGCATGAGAGGTGAGCCATGAGAACGGTGTCAGGTTCCGATGTGGTCTACTCGACCGATGATTCGGTTGCTGGCGCAGGCCAGCGCACGGACTATCTGCAGTCCTCCAGCATGACCGTTCTGCTGGCGCGCTTTCAGGCGCTCACGGCTGAGCTCGACGCTCAGCCAGGGACCGATTGGACGCTCATCTTCGCGAACCTCGCCGGCGGCGGAAACGGCGCGGAGTTCGTGCTCGAGCTCCGGTGGGCGGACGAGCTCGCCGACGGCGTCACGGCAGAGGGAATCGACACGGTGGTCCTTCAGTCGTTCGGAGCGATGGCGGCGCAGAGCGCGGCCAACAAGGCGAACTTCGACGCGGCGCTCGCGGCTTATCAGGTGCAGTCCGAGGCCGCTGGCAGCGAAGAGGTCGAAATGAATCAAACGCTTCTCGCCGGCGCCTCTCAGGGCGCTCGAGTGGCTGATCTGATGATCACCGCTTCGGACTGAAAAAGAGGACCAGGCCAGATGAGAGCAGTATCCCAGGGACAATTGGTCTTCTCGACTGGTGCCGCGGTGACTGGCGCGGGCCAGCGGACTGACTTCGTTCAGTCGTCGGCCGTGAGTGATCTGCTGGCTCGCCTCGTGGAGATCGTGGCGCTGCTCCAGGCCGAGCAGGGCTCGGACTGGGATCTCGTATTCGTGAACCTCGCCGGCGGCGGAAACGGCGCGGAGTTCGTGCTCGAGCTCCGGTGGGCAAACAACGGTTCCGCGGGAGTGGACGGCTCCGGGATCGACGGCGGCCAGGTGCTGGCTTTCGGCGCTCTCGCCTCGCAGAGCGCGGCGAATCAGCTTGCCTTCATCGCTGCCCTTGCAGCGTTCGAGGCTCCGCTCGCGGCGAACAACGTCGTGCTCCAGCAGACGCTGCTCGCCGGGGCCTCCCAGGGGACCCGAGTCGGCGACCTGGTGTTCGTCACGAATTCCGGAGGCCAGTAGGGCAAGCACCATGAGAACGACGCCGAGCTCCACGATCACTTTCGCAACAGCGGATCAGGCTACCGGCCCGGGACAGCGCACCGACTTCATCCAGTCGTCGTCCGTTCTGGATCTCCTCGAGCGACTCGCGGCGATCGCGACAGAGCTCGGAGCGCCATGGTTTCTCGCGTTCGTGAATCTCGGCGGCGGCGGGAGCGGAGCCGAGTACGTGCTCGAGCTCCGGTGGGGCTCCACGGACGTGCTCCAGAACGCCAACGGACTCAACGCTGCCATCATCCTAGCCCTGGGAGCACAGGGAGCGCAGAGCGCCGCCAACCTCGCGAACCTCACGGCCGCGCTCGCGGCCTTTCAGGGGCTACACGCCGCGCAGGTAGTGGTATTCGTGCAGAGCCTCTTGACGGGGGCCTCCCAGGGGGCGCGAATCACTGATATGCTGCTTTCTGGCGACCTGACGCCTGGCTGAGAGAAAACAGAAGAGGATCAAAGAGGCACCCATGCGTACCATCATCGGCTCAGGAGTTTCGGCGGTCCCGTTCAACGCGGCGTCGCTTGCTGGCATGGCCAGCGCGTACTTCGAATCCGCAACCCCCGAGGGGCTCAGCCTGCTCGTGCAGGGCGAGCTCACGGCCCGCGTGGCTGCGAATGTCGCGGGCCCGCAGTTGTGGGTGCTGGCATTCGAGGACCTTGCTGGAGCGGGTGATGGGCACACGTTCACGCAGCGGCTCTTCTTCGCGGACCTGAACGCGAACCCGAGTTCGGCCGGCGTCGATCCCGCCCTGGCGCGCTTCTTCTACTACCAAGCCGCGGAGGCGACGGCGCTGCAGATTGCCCGCACGGCCCTGAACACGCCGATCGCCGCGCTCGACGCCGTCGCCGGCGTGACGGCGATCGAGCTCACGCAGACGGGCCTCGCCGGCGCGTCGCAGGGAACGCGGTTCACGGGGCAGGTCCTGGCGACGATGCTCGGAGATGTGCCCACGGCGGCGACGGCGGTCGTCGGCGGGGGTGGCGACATCACCGTCACCGGCACGAACCTCCTCGGCACGATTGCGGATTCCCTGAATCTCGTCCGCCTGGACGTGCCCGCGGGTCCGATCCTGCTCACGCGTGCCGAGGTCCTGGCAGGCCCCGGAGGCGTGTGGACAGCTCTCTCCATCGTGATCGACACGACGCTCGTCCCCGGCGCAGTCGCCGGCCAGAACCTCACGGTCTTCGTGAACGGCCGCCAGGTCACCGTCGTCACCACCTGAGGGCAGGCCCGGTCTCCCCGGGTAGGAGCGCATGACCTTCCGCGACAAGACCGGCACTTCTGGGCGCGGCACGCCGCGGGTGCCAAACCCGGTGTCAGGGCCGCAGGGGCCGCAGGGGGCTCAAGGAGCGCAGGGGCCGCAGGGGGCTCAAGGAGCGCAGGGGCCGCAGGGGGCTCAAGGAGCGCAGGGGCCGCAGGGGCCGCAGGGGCCGCAGGGCGCACAAGGGCCACAGGGGGCGGCGGGTGCAGCGGGCCCACAGGGCCCGCAGGGTGATGCAGCTCCGGCTGGTGGGCTTATCAGCTGGACGACCGACGACGGCGACCCCGCGAACGGATTCCCGAGGCTCTTCAATGCCCCGAACGGCGTCGTCGATGAGACCCAGAACCAGTACCCCGTGCCGTACAACTGCACGGTTACGCAGCTCACCTGTCGATCGACGAAGGGCACCGTTGCGGCGGCTACGCAGTTCATCGTGCGGAAGGCGACCGCGCCAGGCGCGGGCACGGACCAGACACTGACGGCGACGATCGCTCTAGGCGCGAGTCTCGCCACGGACAACGTCAATTCGTTCGCGGCCAATCAGGGCGACATGCTGTCCCTCACCAATGTCGACGCGATCGGTGCCGGGGAGTGGGTAGTCTGCTCGCTCCGTCTGACGCCGACGTAGCCCCACCCGTGCTTAGCGCCCCAGGTTCGCTTCCACGCGGCCATTCCAAGGGCTAGCTGAGCTAGCTTGACTTCGCCTGTTCCGCCGGGCCATCATGGTATGGTCCGTCTGCACCCAGGAGATCCCCGAATGCCGCTACACAACGGAGCCAGAGTCGAAGGCGCTGACATGTTCGATGACTTCTCGGATACCGCAAACCGAGAAGGAGGGGGCGTTTTCGGTGGCAGCCTCGGCCTGGCCGAGTTCGAAGGCGTCAAGCAGCGCACCGAGGCGCAGGGGCTCATGGTCGAGATCAGTTGCAGGAAGTGCGGCGCCCGCGCCAACATGACCATCGAGTGGGAAGAGCTCTACGTCATCGGCAGCAACGGACACGATGTCAAGCCGCTCTTGCCGCGCGGCTGGCAATACAGTCCCAACAACGCCGCCTGCTATCCCGGCCAATGCCGCTGCGGTTGCGGCGCGAACATTTGCCCGATGGTGACACCTGACGAGGCGCGTGAGCAGGTCATGATCGCCGCGCAGCTCGGGTACATCACGCGCAATCAGTCGCAACTCTGGCGAGCGCAGACCAGTGCCGCGCGCGGGCTCCAGCCGGAGTGAGAAGCGTGGCGAGACCGAAGCGGCCTCTGCTCACGAGCGAGGAGGCGCACGCGATCATCGAGCCGTACTTCGACGCCGTGCAGGAGACGTTCGTTGGCGGCGGGGCGAAGCGCGCGAAGTCCGTGCATTTCGAGGTGCACCCGTGGGTGCATGATAGCCCGCGACACTTCGCTGCGTGCTCCGAGCACGGCACGCCCATCCTGGCTGCTCCTGATCTCGCCGAGCTTCCCGAGGAGACGCTCCTCGCCATCCTGAGCCACGAGTTCGGGCACGCCGTCGACTTCCTCTACCCGGCCGAGTACGAGGTCAGGGAGGGAGGGATCGTGCGGCTGCCGGAGATCCCACCCGGGAACCTCAAGCGCTTTTTCGACGGCGACGAGCACCTCGGCAAGAAGGCCGACCAGGTCGTGCTGGCGCGCATGAAGCGCTGGTACGACCGCGACGTCGACACTGTCGAGGCGACGGCCGACGCCATCGCGGTAGGGTTCACGGGAAGGGCGATCGGCTACTGCGGGCCGTGCGACATCCAGTGCTTCGACCGGGGCCGTCCGCGCCCCGCGGGCCTCCGCTAGAACGGCAGCGCCACACCGCGCTTCGTCGCCTTCTTCCGTACCTCATCGAGCTTGGCGTCGAGGGTTGGGATCTTGGGGTCAGGCTGCCTGGGCGGCGGCCGCCACACGTGTTGCTCAGCCTCGCGTCGTTCCGCCAGTTCGTCGTGGACGGCCTGAGCCTCTGCGACCAGGGCGAGCTTCTCGTCCTCGGCGACGTCACGCCGGCGCTCGGCGTCCTCCCTCGCCTTCTCCCAGGCATCGAGACGGCTATTCCAGCCGGTGATCTGTTCCCGCACCTCCCGGAGCGTCGACTGCGTGTAGTAGGCGAGAAAGGTCACGAGCAGCGTGCTCACGAGGACCAGGACGCGGGCAAGCCTGGCCTCGCGCACGCTCCGCTGCACGGCCCCCACGAGCTTGTCGATGCCGAGGGCTAGCTTGTCGATGGCGCGCGTGCGGCCGGGATAGCCCGAGGGCGTCTCGAGCTCACGGACCTGGTCACCTAGGTCGGCGTTACTGTCTTGCTTTGGGCGGGTCACGGAGCTCCTTCAGGGCCTCGAGCGCGAGATCTCTCCCATGCTTGACCGTCTCGATGATGGACGGCCTAGGCGCGTCCTCGCACTCCTGCCGTAGCATACGCAGCTCATCTACGGCGGCTTCGAGGTTGCGCTCGAGCTCGAGCCGGTAAGGGGTGCGTCCGACGAGGCGCCCGAAGAGCCGACTGACGAGAGTCACTCGGCGCCCCTGCGCTCGCTCAGAAGAGCTCGAGCGGTTTCGGTCCACCGACTGATCGCCCCATGGTGCTCCCGCACGATCGCAAGCAGCTCCTTTGGCAAGGTCTCGGCGTACTGCTCGAACTTCTTCTGGATGTCCTGGCGTTCGCGCCGCTCGAGGATGCCGTAGCCGATGGCCAGCGCGGCGACGCCGTAGGGTCCGAAGGTGTCGAGGAGGAGGGCGATTTCTTTCATGCCTTTTCCTCAGAGCCGGTTGAGTTGCCGCCGGCGGCGCTCGCAGGGAGTGCAGGATGGAGAGAGCCCGAGGGCCTGCGCGATGGGCTTGGCGATCCGCGCGATCGCGTCGCCGAGCCCGAGGCTCCCCGCCCGCGCTCGATGCGCCGCGTGCTCCGCCACGAATACGTCGGGCTCGACCGTGAGGCTCGACTCGCTCACCCCGCAGACTTCGCAGAAGAGATCGATCCACCGACCTGGCGGGTCCGATGCTCGCCAGAACACCCAGGGCGGATGGAGACGCTGCCAAACTGGCATGTATTCTCTTGAATTCTATGGCTAGCTGGTCCGGCGGCGCAAGCCCTGGTAGTCTCCATGGCCATGCGTCGTCGAAGCCGCCGTGGCGCAATTCGCCACCCCAAGCGCGTGGCGAGGAATCCGGCGCACGCGAGCAGGCCCGTCTCCGAGGGGCGCAATGCCCTCTGGAGGAAGCGACAGATCATCCTCGAGCCCGAGCTCGTCGAGAGGCTCTTCTGGTGGCACGGGGGGCAGTTCACGCCGACGTACGCGCTGGCGTCCACGGGCATGCGGGAGCTGGTGAGCCTGTCGATGATCGATGCGGCCAAGGATGAACTGGAGGCGAGTTTCTCGCGTTGCGCAAAGAAAAGCGATCTGAGCACGGAAGACCTCGCTGACCTGGAGTTGACGATTGGCGAGCTCGAGTCCGCCCGCTCGTACTGGAGCGAGAGCACTGCCGATCGGGCCGGCATGGACATGGCTGAGGACGAGTACGAGTACGATCGCGCCGACTACGGCATCGAGGACGAGAGCGAGATCAGGACGGACTCGGCATGACAATGCGCTACTTCCCATCTTCAGAGAGCGTCTCCATCGACGATGTCACCGACTCCGTCAGAGCGCTGCGCGACAGGCCGGTGCCGACGATGGCGGATGACCGCCCTCCGGAGGTACTCACGCCCGCGCTCATGCAGGAGGTGGGGGCGTTTCTTCTGCAGCAGAAGAGCAAGCTCCCGGAGGAGCGCCTGACCCCTGCTGAGCAAGCACATCTCACGGAGCTCACCCGGGCCCTTTTCGAATCGGAGAAACAGCGATGAGCACTGCCCCATACGTCCTCGGCGGTCTTGCCGCTGTATTCGCAGTGAAGACGCTCTTCCGGCCGCACCGCGCCGTCGTACGAGAGGGCAGCGTCGCCGCCTGCCCGGGTGACAACTCCTACCGAGTGTGCGATCCGACCCTCCGTGTCACCGCCCCCGAGGGCACTAACGTCTTCTCCACCGGCCCGGGCCGCGTGATGGCGGTCGGTCCCGACTTCGTGCACATTGCGCTCCGCGCCGAGCCCACGATCCTCTACTACGACGGCATCGCGCCCGACGTGCGGGAGGGCCAGTACGTCGGCCGCGGGCAGGTGATCGGGGTCTCCCGCGGGCGCGTGTCGTTCGGGGTGCAGCAGTTCGCGTCGAGCGGCGTCGTTTCGAACGTCGACCCCTCCTCCTGGCTAGCAGCGCGTGGCCACCGTATCGCCGCCCGCTACACGGGGAGCGGCAGCGAGTGGTGCGCCGCAGCGCAGGGGCGGCACGTCACGGTGCCGCGGAGCGCGGGCGCTGCGTGTAACCTTCAGGAGCCCGACTCCGCGGACTTCGCCCTTCTGCCCGTGTCGGTCGAGATCGAGAGATGACCCTCACGGCCGCCCATGGTGCCCTGGCGGTTGCCGCGCTCGTCGGCGGCGGCGCCATCGCCTACCAGGCTGGCCGATCCATCCGGGAAGGCGACATCTGGAAGACCGAGCGCTACGAGAAGAAGCCGATGACGAGCGGTGAGTCGGCGGCGGTGTACGTGGGGTCCGCGTTGTCTCTCTACCTGACCTGGGAGGCGGTCGCCGAGGCAGTGAAGGAGATCGGGGTCGCCCCGCTCGCGCTCGGCAGCCTGGGCATCGTTGGCGCCGTGGCCATCCTACGGAAGTAACATGCAGCTGCAGATCCTGGTCATCGACGTGTTCGATCCGAAGAGCGAGCTCGGGATGCGGGCGCCGATCGTCAGGCACGAGTTTCCTGGAGTCACCAGGGAGGACGCCGAGCTCCGGCTCGATGCCCACCTCCAGGGTGATGCAATTCTACGCGGCTGCCTCCGTGGACAAAGCGAGTGCGTCGCGGAAGCGATCTGGGAAACGATGGAGGTACCCGATGCATGACTACGCGCCACCGAGACGCCGAGCGATCCGCCACCAGAGCCACGAGGACGCGCCCTCGAAGATTCGACGCCTAGTCGTCCGCGAGGAGGGGCGCCGCCGATACGAGGAGAGGCCCTTCGATCCGGAGGCGCCGCGGGAGAGCTACGCGCGGTCACATCACTTCGCCGTCAACAGGACGGAGGAGAAACGTCGCCATGTGCCCAGGACTGACTACCATGTGTGGGAGAGCACTGCTAACGGGAAGCCCATCCGCATGGTCTCGAAGAAGGGCCTCGGGCTCCAGGCCGCGAAGGATCTCGCCCGCATCGGTGCCACGCAGGGCAAGCACGATCGCCTGGTAACGACCAACCCCAAGTCGGTATTGCGCTTTCGGATCCTCAGACACTACGAGAGAGGCACCGGCAGGGCGAAGCCCATCCGGTGACCGACGAAGAAGCCCTCGCCGAGTTGACGCCGCACACGGCTGCCAAGGTGCGGCGCCTCCTCGCCTTTGCGTGGTCCCGCGGGATGGAGCCGCGCATCTCGAGCGGCTACCGGAGCTGCGGCGCCCAGGACGCTATCTGGGAGCAGGGCCGGAGCACGGAGGGTCCGGTCGTCACCGACGTGCGCGGGTGCGGCTCCTGGCATCCGTGGGGCCGAGCGGTCGACATCTACCTGCCCGGCTATCCGGAGGAGCTCTACTGGGAGCTGGGGGCGTTCTGGGAGGGGATTGGCGGCGAGTGGGGCGGGAGCTTCGGGGACTTCGGGCACTTCGCCTGGCACCCTGGGATCGAGATCAGGGACATCTGCCCGAGCGAACTCGCCTGCCTCGGCCCCCCGTGGCCTGACGACCGGCCGCTCCTCACGCGTGCCGGCGTCGTGGGGCCGCTCCTCGCCGCCGCCGGCGTTGCTGCAGCCTACTCAATCTGGCGCCGTTAGCCGCACGGCTTGCCGAACGGAAACTGACATTCGTTCTGCGGTCCCGAACCACATGGCCAACGTGCACTGGCGTGCGATCCGCGTTTCGAACTCGGCTGCGAGCCCCTCGTACCGGATCCCTTTCATCGACGACTGGCGTGCGATCCGCGTTCCGAACTCGCCCGCGAGAGGGCGAGCAGCGATATCGAGAGCGGGTCCTTCTTCTGGCGTGCGATCTGGCGTGCGATCCGCGTTCCGAACTCGCCTGCGAGCAGCACCCCATCGGGGAGCGTCGCGATGTGGCGCATGTGCTGGCGTGCGATCCGCGTTCCGAACTCGCCTGCGAGGCGGCTCGAGCGAGGCGAAGCTCGTCGAAGAGACCTGGCGTTCGATCCGCGTTCCGAACTCGCCTGCGAGCCGCTGCCGGGGAGCCGAAGATACGTCAGCAGAGCTCCTGGCGTTCGACCCGCGTTCCGAACTCGCCGGCGAGCGCTCTCGAAGCGGGCGCGCTCCTCCAGACGGACGAGGACGCCTGGCGTTCGTTCCTCGTTCCGAACTCGGCTTGCGAGATCCGTCGAGCAGGGCACCGTGCATTGGTTGGACTGGCTGGCGTTCGATCCGCGTTCCGAACTCGGCTTGCGAGGTGGGTGGAGCAGTCTGTCTGCCTCGCCCATTTTGGCGTTCGATCCGCGTTCCGAACTCGCCTGCGAGGCCGCGCAAGCGCAATGGATCGGCCTGATTCTCCATACTGGCGTTCGATCCGCGTCCCGAACTCGCCTGCGAGCCTCGGACGTGGGCGGCGAGATCCACGGCGCCTCGGCTGGCGTTCGTTCCGCGTTCCGAACTCGCCTGCGAGGCGCCGCGGTGCCGTTTCACCGTGCCGGGTCTGCAACTGGCGTTCGTTCCGCGTTCCGAACTCGCCTGCGAGGCCAGGTCCTTTGCCGTCACTCGCCCCATGGTGATCTGGCGTTCGTTCCGCGTTCCGAACTCGCCTGCGAGCGGCAACACGAACACGACGGAGGTCCACGATCTCCACTGGCGTTCGTTCCGCGTTTCGAACTCGCCTGCGAGTCGTGACGACGCTGCTCGATCGGACCGACAAGGAGAACTGGCGTTCGTTCCGCGTTCCGAACTCGCCTGCGAGGCCTGCGAAGTTCTGATACCCCGCTGAACGCGGCATCGACTGGCGTTCGTTCCGCGTTCCGAACTCGCCTGCGAGGCCTCGGCATGAGCGCGGGGATCGCGCGCACGTCGTCTGGCGTTCGTTCCGCGTTCCGAACTCGCCTACGAGCTCTAACGCTGGGGTCGCAAGGCAGCACCATGGCCCTGGCGTTCGTTCCGCGTTTCGAACTCGCCTGCGAGTCGTATCGGTGCCCGTCGTGAGGTCCGTGTGTGCCCTGGCGTTCGTTCCGCGTTCCGAACTCGCCTGCGAGCCGTCCCGTGACAGTTGAGCAGATTCGCGCCCTTGGGCAGCGCTTTGCGAGCGGTTCGGATCGTCGGCTCCGTGCCATGCCGTAAGTGCCCGGGACTCCTGGGACGTGCTGTCTGCGGCGCTTGACCTCTCGCGTGCGGGTTCGGAATGCGGATCGAATGGCCCCAGTTGGTTTCCCCGCCGAGGCCCTCCGGTTGGTACCGCCTTGCGGCAGCCCTTTCCCAGTTGCTGGAGCAATCCGGTCGGGCACCGGCGGCTTGCGCCGCCGTCACCGTGCTTCCGGTTCTGCCAGCCGTTGTCCTCTCCCGAGGGAGAAGATTTCTCCCGGCAAGCCCTGCCGGGATCCACTGGTGCGTCCCCTGTGGGGACGACCTGTAGTTGCATGCCGGGAAAGCTAGCTCAGCTAGCTCTGTGGAGTCAAGATGGCCTTGAGGGGTGCTGGGGAAAGGCGCTAGGATACGCGCCAGTGGTGATCGACACGACGCTCACATTCGCCGCAAACGGCCCGTGGATGATCAGGAGCAGGGTCGACACCACGTTCGCCGAGAGTGGCCTGTGCGGGGCCGACATGGGTCGAGTGAGAGATCGGTCGGGCTTTCCTGATTACCTCCGGGATTTTCCCTGCCTCCAGAACCGTCCCTCCAGGTTAGATATGGAACGCATCTCCATGGAGATCGCCCGGCTCGGTCGGCGGCTCCAGCGCTTCAAGGGCCACAGCGCAGCGGCCCTCGGGCGGGCCCGCCGTGCCCAGGAACTTACTGAGGCTGCCATCCGAGCCGAGCGGCTTTCGGGGACGCCGCCGCTTCAGGAGTGCCTCTACGCGCGCCCGCGGCGGGTCGGGAGGGCTTGCGGCAGCCGGCACCGAGTCATGCTCTGCTGAGGGCTGTTCTGGGGCGGTAAAGGAGCGTAGGCTATCCAGCATGTACTACGGAGCCGGCCTCGCCGCGGACGACTCGGCCATCGAGCCCCTCCTGGAGGAGACCCGGGCCGGGGCGACCGCCACCACCTGGGTCGCCGGCGGCATCCTGGTCGCCCTCCTCGTCGGACTCTATACGCTCGAAAAGAAGGGTCCGGCTCCCTTCCGTCGCGCCTCGGCCTAGCGGTTAGGAGTGGCTTCGCGGATCACGAGCTCGGTGCCCGTGGGCGTGTGCCCGGGGTCGAAGATGATGAGCGTCTCGGGGAGATCGTCCTCGTCCCCGATCCGGCTGTGCAGCCGCCAGCCGATGTTCGCGTGGTGGACGTCGCGGAGATAGATCCCGTCGTCGGCGAGCACGGTGAGCGTCTCGCCGATGTAACCCCCGATGGGGCCTGACATGAGACCCGTGGCGGCCATCATCCGGTGCTCGGCAGCGGCCTGCGCCTCCTGTTTTCTCTGAAGGCGCTTGAAGCGCTCAGCGTCGTGCCACCTCGTGGCGGCTTCCTTGTAGGCGGTGAGTCCGGAGAGGAGCTCGGCGAACTCCCGTACCTCGGCCGACTCGTAGGGTCGATAGACATGTCGTCTCTTGGTGCGCAGGCGCTCGGCCGAATACGGCGTCAGGAGCAGGTGGTTGTCCTCCCAGAGTGGAGCGATCTCTTCCCGCACCACCGCGTGCACTGGCCACTCCCTTCGTCGGAACCGGATGTCCGGGTGCAGACGCACGATGTCCCGCACTCTGGCGATGCCATCGGTGCCGTAGTTGTTGTCCCGCACGAAGGCCGCCAACTGCGCCCACATCGGGCCTTCGGTGGGGTCGCGCGTGAGCTTCACCGACCAGGGCGGCGTGCTCTGGAACACGCAACCGAAGTGGCCGCAGGCGTAGAGCTGCCCGATCGGTAGACCGAGGATGGCCTCGATCTTCTCCCTCTTCTCAAGAACCTCTTCCGCCCACCCGGGCAGGGGGTTCTTCATGGCTTCCCCACGCGCTGCAGCGACAGCCAGATCGAGTCCCCCGGCTCGAGGCCGAGAAGGGTGACAGCCGATCCGTCATGCTCGCGGGTCGGTACCAGCACCATGAAGTTCTTCCCGAACGCGAGCTCCTTCAGATGGATCGCCTCTCCATGTGTCCCCACGACGACGCAGCGCACGTCCAGGACTTTCTGACGGCTACGCGGGGAGCGCGGCGTCACCGTCCGAACCACCACACCGCGGCGCGTTCGCCGGCGTGGGCGTCCCTTCCTCCCCCTCCTGGGAGTCCGGCGCGCCGGCGCCTTCACGAGGTCCTCAGTCGGGGCAGCGTGCAGCGTCGATGAGATCGACTACGACGTCGCGCTGGGTCGCGCGCTTCTCGCCGCTCTTCACCGCCAGTCCCTGACGGGCTCGTGCGGCGACGAGCTTGCGCAGTTTCATATACGTGCGCTTGGGCAGTCGAAAGAACACGCCCTTCTGCGGGGTTGGTGTAGCCATCGGTTCTGAAGCTAGCTGAGCTAGCTCGCGGTGGCAACACTTTCACAGTCCCCGGTTTCCCATCATCTCTCTGGTGAGAGCGTATCCCAGGAGGGCGACCCCGATGTCGGCGGCGACGTTGACCTGGCTCTCGTGGCGTTTGGTGCCGAAAAGCCGGCTACCCGATGGGTGCTCGAGCGTCCATTCCATGACCTCGAACCCGACGAGCACGGTCACGGTCTGCGTCAGTGGAAGCCCAACGGCGCCCAGGATGATGCCCGAAGCGATGTGCACGAGCGACCAGCTATCGAAGGGGGTGACGTTCGTCATGTGAGCCACGTCCAGATAACGCCGGCCCAGCCGGCATAGCCTGCTGCGGTGGGGTGTAGATCGTCCGGACCCCGAGGGATCTCGTAGTCCTCGCTGTCGAAGTAGTGCGGGACCGCCTCCATGAGGAGCTCGCGCACTCCTCCCCCCTCGAACGGCAACTCCGGTGGTCCGATCCAAGCGATGGCCGCATCGGTGTCCTCGAAAAGCGCGAGGAGTTCGTCGAGGGCCTCGGCCTGCCGATCGGCGGCCCCGGGTCCGAGGGCCTCGTCGTTCGTGCCGAGAGAGACCAGGACGAGGGTCGGGTGGAAGGTCTCGAGGACCTCCTCGAGCGCAGCCGAGTCCGCCCACTGATCGATGCGGCTGCCACTGACGGCGAGCGCCCGGTAGTCCTCGATGCCCTCCTCCTCGGCCAGGAGTTCGAGATGCGGCGCGAGCCCCACGGCCAGGGAGTCGCCGACCAGGAGGAGCCGCGTGTCGGGCCGGATGAGGTTCTTGCGGGACGCCGCTGCCATGAGGCCCACGCCGCTCGCCAGGAGGAGGCCTCCGAGAATCCAGCGGCGCTGTTCGGTGCGCATACCTCTCGGGAGGTTACCACGGCCGGCCCCTGTGACAGAATGGGCGCATGGCCACCTGGGAGAACCCCTGCAGCGGGCTCCGCTGGATGACGCACTCCGATGGGCTCATCGAGGTGGAGGGGGAGGGGTTTCCTGAATACGACCAGGCGAGCCTTGAGTTCCAGCAGCTCGCCCAGAACGCCGCCAACTGGGGAGGGCTGCTGCGCGCCGCCGCGGCTCGCTACGGTGTCCCGCTCCCGTGGCTCCTCGCGATCGCCACGATGGAGACCGGGCCCTGGGCGGACGATGCCACAGAGCAGTCCCGGATGGTGTCGCCCGCCGGCGCGCTCGGGGTGATGCAGATCATGCCCTTCGTCGCCGAGGAGTACGGCTACACGCCGGCCGACATGCTCGTCCCAGAGTCCAACATCGACGTCGGCGCCGCGCTCATCAGGCGCCTCGCCGACCGCGGCGAGGGCGGGCTCCCCGCAGTGTCCGCGCGCTACAACTCGGGGCGCCTCTGCTCACCCGGCAGAAACGAGTGGAACCTCCTGGCCGACGCCAACTATCCGCGCAAGGTGATCCGTTGGAACAACTCTGCCATCCGCTACGGCGTCGGTAGCTCGCCGCACGTGCTCGCCGGCGTCGCACTCGGCGCCGGCGGCCTCTATCTCGCTGCTGCGATCGCGGGCCTCGTCACCGCGCCGCGAGCTCTCAGGCGCTACCTCGGCGCTTCGAAAAGAGCATGACGAGCATCGTCATGCCGACACCGGCGGCGAAGGCCCCGGCGACGAAAAGTCCTGTCGGTGGCTTGCACGTTGCGAGGCTCTCGGCGAGCTCGTCCATGTAGTCCCACGCCGGCTCGCTGATGTCGTACGCGCGAAGGATGGTGTTGCACTGCTCGACGGGCAGCCCGTCGGCGTTGTCGTAGTTCAGGCAGCGATGGAGCGGGTCCGAGTAGCATTCGGGCATGGCCGCTACGCCGGCGGAGAGGACTGCGGACTCTGCAGGCGAGAGGGCGGGCCGAGCTGCCATCCCATAAGGGTACCGCGAGAACGCCCCTGGGGGCTAGTCCCTCCTGGGTCAGTCCTTCCCGAGCGGGGGCTCGATGCCCTTGGCTTCGAGATCCAGGATGAGCCCCACGGTGTGGCGGGAGATCAGTGAGGATTCCCAGATATGCCGGAGATCGTGATCGCCCGGATCGCTGCGGACGAGCGCGACCATGTCCCCCCATCGGGTCTGCCAGTCGTCCTCGACGCGGCCGACAGACACCGCGAACTGCGTGCCGTGGTGGCGCACGACAACCATGAGGTCGAGTAGCGGCGCCGGGTTACGGTGCACGAAGATCTGGTCGGAGCTGAAGCCGAGCCGACGGAAGGCCTCGTGCGTTGCGTACGCTTCCAGGTACGCCGGCTCGAAGCCGGCGTAGCGCCCCGTGGGCGCGCTCCTCCTAAAGGCCTCATTGCACGCAGCCATGAACTCGACAGGATCCGCGGTCTTCTCGAAGCGCTCGCACATGGGCATCGCGTGCATCACCCCGGGAGTATCGCCCTGCGAGGACGCGCCGCATTTGACTCCGCAGAACGGGCAAAGAAAGAGAACATCAGGTTTGAACGTCTCGGCCATGGTGCTGCCTTGCGACCCCAGCGTTAGAGCGGGCCCGCGCGGTAGGCGGGGCACTGGAGGTCGTGCCGCGTGCCGGCGGAGTCGCGCGCGGCAAGGCACCCGCAGCGGCGAGCATCGCCGAGCGTGAGGCCGTCGAGCTCGTCCAGCTTGCGCACGAGCACCGGATCCATCGCATCCACGACGCGCCGATCGAGCCGTTGGCGGCGCCAGAGGTTAGCGACGTCGGCCGCGAGGCGTTCTAAGATGTCGTTCTCGTACGTCATGAGGTGCCTCCCCAGTCCTCTATCGGGAGTGGCCCCCAGGGTGTCAGGGGAAGCGTGCGTATGCGCCCACCCGCGAGGTCGTCCACGGAGACGGGGCGTTTGCCGAAGTCCGGATCCCAGTCATCCTCGGTCGCCACATGCACCGGTTCCAACCCAAGAAACCTGTGGTCCCACTCGTGTTCGATCTCGTGAAACAGGTGGTGCTGTACGAGAGCGAGATTCACTGTGCTCAGAGGCAACAGCAGGCACCAGCGCTTCCGGGCACGCGCCGCGTGCGGAGGGAAGTACACGACTCGTGCGCCGCGCCCGATGAGCTCCAGCCGTGTAGCCTGAAGAATCTGGTAGTCGCCGTGGTCGCGCAAACGGTGATGACAGCTCCGGCAGCGGAGCCGCAGCCCGTCGAATAGCTCGTACGGGATCTCGAGAGAGAGCCAGCGGGCAGCGAAGAAGTCGGCGAGGTTCATGGCTCCTCCTCCGACACAAACCAGTGCGGCACGTGCTCGCGCATCATTGCGATGACCTGCTCTTTAGAGAACTCACGCTTTCCGATGCCGTCGCAATGCCACACGTGAGCTCGCTTGACCGCGGCCTCGAGAATCGGCATCAGGGCCTCCGCGAACACGTCGTCGCCCGGGGGCGTCCGGTTGCCGTAGAGGTCCGACTCCGGATCGCCGTACTCGTCCTCGACCCATCTCTCGTTCAGACGATCGGCCAGATCGTACACCCACAGCTTCAGGGCGGCGTCGGTGACGCACTTCCGCGTCCAGGCAAATACCTCGATGGGGGAGCATTCCGCGATGAAGGCCTCCACGTCGGCGCCGGGAGCCGTGCCCCAGTCCAGGCACGCCTCGATGGCCTCCTCCGGACTTTCGGACGAAAGGCTCTCTGCATCCGGAGAGCAGTCGTAGTAGTCGGCGTGGTCCCACGGCTCGGGAGGCGTTGCGGCGGTGGTCATGGCAGTGCCGTCATGTGGTCGATCGCGCAGCCACCTCCGCGGCCCTCGAGCAACACGACCGGCGTGCCGCACAGATCCCAGGCCTCGGATCTGGTGACCCTTTCCTCGAACTCGTTCACGCCGCGGACGGGCTGGAAGCGTACGCGGGTCCCTGCCGGGTATCGCGAGTTCCATTCCTCCGCAGTGAGCCCTCGTTTCTTTCTACTCCGCGGCACGTGGCACCTCCTCCGTCGCGAACTGCAGCAGGTTGTCGGCGCTGTTCCTCTCTCTGTCCTTCACGAGCCTGCAGGCGGGGCACCGGAAGTCCGGGAAGCCGGGGTCGTCCGGAAGCGTGTGCCCGCAGGCCGAACACCGCTTGGTAGACGGAAACTCATTCGGAGCGAGAACCACGTTGCCGCCCGCCCAGGCCTGCTTGTATTCGATCCGCCGGCGCACATCGCCCATGCGCGCAATGTGCACGTCAGGGGCGCAGCGGTCTCGCCGGAACTTCTTCTCGCCCGTCTTCGCCCCGCGCGACTTCATGGCGTGCACGAACGGTGCCCGGAGCACGACGGTCTCAGCGCCCGTGTCGACGACGCGCCTGGCAGCGAGACTGGAGATATAGTCGCGGACGTCGGTCGCCCGCGCGTGGTAGAGCGCAATCTTCTTCTTGGCCTCCTGCCAGCCCCGCGACTGCTCGCGGCGCTTCTTGCCTGCCTTGTAGCGACGGTTAGCGCGGCGCTCCCAGATCTTGCGCTTGCGCTCGAGCATCATGAGGCGCTTCTCGGCCCGTAGGCCCTGGAGATCGACGCTGCCGTCGGAGGTGACCACGAAGTGCCGGACGCCGACCTCGACCCCAATCGTCTTGCCCCTCACGCGGGGCACGGGGTGGTCGCGGAGCGCTCGGCCGGGGCCACGCTTGTGAGGCATGGGTCTCGGTACCTCGCAGCGTAGGGCGACCCGCCAGCGCCCGGCGTGCTCGGACAGCCCGAGTCCGAACGCCTTGCCGCCGCGCACGAAGTGGTGGCTCTTCTCGAGCGTCGTCGGCAAGTAGCCGCGCTCCTTCAGGCGCACCCAGCCGACGCCCGGGATGAGGATGGCCTTCTCCGTCACCCGGATCGGGGTCGGCTGATCGGCGTGATAGTGCTGCCGTTTCGCCGCGCTCCGGAAGAGGGGCGTCCCCGCGCGGTCGTACCGGCCCGCCTTGAGATGTTCGAAGAAGTGCTTCCAACCGTCGCCGACGTCACCCACGGCCTCCCGGATCACGAACGCGCTGAGCTCGTCGAACCACCCGAACCGCTCCGGCTGCTCGCCCTTCATGAACACGAGGATGGCGTGCAAGGACTCCGCGGTCGGCGTGACGTCGGGGATCACGGAGCCCGGAACGCCGCGGTAGCGGTACCGCTGTGCCTCTCCCCTTTTGGTACGGGCCTTGACAGGCGCGCCGAAGTGCAGGGCCTGCAGGGCGTACCCGAGCCAGCCTGCTGCCTCCATCCCCTTGTAGTCCACGCCTTCGCGTGCTCGGAGGTGGCGACAGACGGCGCGGGCCGCGGCGAGTTCGCGCCAGCGCTCGAGCGCCCAGTTGTGCGCCACCCTGGCGCCCGCGGCATGCTGGGCGAGGGCCCGCCGCTGCTCGACGGTCGGGTCGAGTTCCGTCTTGTAAGCCCGCTTGATCATCGGTGGCATCATGGCCATGTGCGTTCTCCAAGGGTCTTGGCGGCAGCCTCGCATAGCGCCATCCCCATGATCTGATTCGATGGAGGCGACCAGGCATCGGGAGTGTCGAGTATCCCCCACTCGTCGTAAGTCGCGCTCGCGATGGCACGCCAGGAGTGCAGGAGCTTATTGCGGAGACGCCGCACTCGTCGTGCGCGCACCTTCGTCATCAGGCGCGTGGCGAGACGGAGGTAGTTAGCGTGCACGCGTTCGGCCGCGCGGGCCAGGAAAAGGAGGTTCGACTGGGCGAGGTCGAGAGGGGTGCCCCGGGCCTCGGCGAGGATAGCCTCGTCGGCTGGGTCGACGACCGTCAGGCGGTCGGAGATGACGTTCGGGTCGTGGGCGAAGACGTGGGTGCGCATCAGCGTCGACCCTGTGTGAGTTCCAGCAGACGGGCATGAAGCGTCTTTGCCTCCCGGAGGGCGAGGCCTTCCGCTTCCAGGATCGCGTCGTCCAGTTCGGCGTGGTCGCCATGGCTGAGCCACTGATGCCCAAATACGTCCGCCACGTGCCATCGCCTGGTCGCGCCCTTGCGGCCCCTCGCGACAATGGTGACCTTGAGGTTGCCCACGTAGGCCACGAATCGCCGACCCGTCTTGCTCCACACGAACAAACCGGGTTGCCTCTGGTCGGAACTAAGCGCCATGGCGCTCCGCGTACTTCTCCTCGGTGCCCGTGTCGTCCCCGACGGGGTTCGGGAAACCGAATTGCACCGCCACGAGCTTGAGAAGTGGAAGTCCGTAGAACCCGTAGAGACTGTCGCTATCGCTATCGCTGTCGCTTGCGGCCGCGAGCGGGTCCTCCAGGATCCAGAGCCACATGCGGACGACCCCGTACATCGCCCCCGCCGAGAGACCGCGCCGGTCGAGCGCCTTCTCGAAGCCGAACGCCACGTCGGCCCTGAGGCGACCAGTGACGGCCTCGCGCGTCCATGCCTCCACCGCGGGGCGCTCTATGTCCTCCTTCGCCTCGAACCCGAGGAGCGGCCACTCCTCCAGCGGAAAGAAGCGCAGGAGACGGTTGTAGTCGCGGCCGTCGATGCACTCGCTCTTGCGGCCTGCGGCGATTGCGTCCCGGACTGTTTCGCGAGTCAGCATTCAGCGTGTCTCCATCTGCCGGCGGACCGATGCGCTAGCTAAGCTATCTCAAGACGCGGCGCCGGCCAAGTTTCTTCAATGCGATGTCACGCATGGCCATCCAGAACGCCCGGGTCTCGTCGTTCGTGGCATGCTCGAGCAGGATGAGCACTTCCTCGGCAAAACGCGCTGGGTCCGCATCGGCGAGCCTCCGTAGTTCCACCAGGTATGCGGCGCGATCGGCACCGGGTGACCCCTGGCGTATGGTCACGGCGCGGCTACCTGGCTGAGAGAAGCCACTGCCGGCCGGGTCTCGGGTGGGCCAGCGTTGCCGTGGCGTTCGCGCAGGAGGGCGGCGCAGCGGACGAGCGCGGCGTGTCCGATCACGACGTTCCAGCTGAGCGCCTTGCCGATGGTGAGCTCCCACAGGTCCCACTGGTCGTCCACGCTCGATATGAATCCGCGGAGCTCCGTCTCGTTCTCGGTGTAGTGGGTGGCCTCCTCCAAGATCGCGATGACCTTGGAATGGTCGAAGCCGCTCTCTTTGTAGTCCTCGATGTGGCGAGCGAGATCGAAGCGGGCGACCGCCTCGTCGTACTCCCATGTGGCGTCCATCCGGGAGCCGATGGCAGCCTTCTGCGCGACGTAGTAGCCGAGGTCCGTGCAGTCGGCCATCCAGAGGAGGCGCGACCAGGCATCGGCGTGGTCTCCGTAGTTCGCGAACCTCGAGAAGTCGTAGTCACCGTGAACCACGAGCGAGCCCAAGATGCCGGCGATGATCTCTGTCCTCCCGGTGCTGTCGTTCGGGATGCCGACGCACCAGCGTGCGCCGCGTCCCCCGTCCCAGTACGTCTCGCCGAAGAGCTGGTGCAGCGACAGTGCCTGCGCCGCCTCGCTTTGCATCTTGGCGGCGCGCTCTTCCGCGCTGACGGGGCTCACGGGAGTTCCCCCGCCGGGAGCCGCTGCTCGAGCGCGGCAATGAACCGACTACGCTCGAGCTTGTCCAGTTCGAGCCATTCCGGGCGCGCGAACGCGAGCCGGCGTTCTTCGGGAGGAAGGGACGCGACTAGCTCCACCAGAAACTCCATGAGAGTGTTCTCGGGGCGAAACCCGAAGATGCGTACACCTGTCTGGCTGCGGGGGTCGGGGCCGAGGTCCACAGGCTCGTCGGTGCGATCGAGGAAGCGCTTGGCGTCCGCCGGTGTCAGGGCGGCGACTCGCAGGTACTCGGCGAATTCTAACCGGGGGTTTTCCATGAATGTCCTTTCAGTTGCGCTTCTCTCGTTCCGAGGCGGGAAGCGCCGTGAGTGTTGCGGCCTCGACCGTGCAGCCCTCCACGAGCAGCGGGGCGAACCCCGCGTGGTCCTTCACGGCCGAGTGCCAGTAGGCGATCTTGTAGGAGCCGCGCCGAAACGAGAACACCAGCCGGAGGCCGTGACGGCGGCACTTCGGGCACAGGGCGATGACGCCCTTCGGTAGCCGGACGCGCTGTCCGATCTCCATCTTCGTGTAGTCGATGTCCTTGGGGTCGTTCATGGTTCCCAGTTAGGATCGTTCTCCCGCTCCACAGCGTCTAGTGCGTCGGACAGCGTGTCGTGTAGGCGGCCTATCCGAGTCCCGTCGATCCGCTCTGCCGAGTAAGCGCGAGCGTTCCAGTGCCCGTTTCGGCCGCTGGCCATCCGTTTCGTTCGGACGATGAACCGCCCACACTTCGACGAGCGGACTACCTGGTCTCGGAGATTCCGTCGAACGCTCCATGTGACGTGACGCTTCATGATTGCTTGCCCGTTCGTTCCTCGGCGGCGGCGAAGGCCTCGTCCCAGTCCCATCCGTGACCCTGGATCGTGCGCAGGGGCGGTAGCCCGTTCATGCCGAACATGGTGTCGCCGACCCGGTAGGGACCGACCGCGGTGAGCGTACGCCTGCGGACGGAGTGGATTGCGTCAGCGACCACCTCGCTGCCGAGCAGATCGAGGCTGCGCACGATCAGCGTGAGAAAGTCGAGCCAGCCCAGGAGCTCCCGGCGGGCCTGGTTGAGGACGTGCTTTTCCTTGAGGCGCTCGCACCACCCGGTCTTCCCGAACATCCCGCGTGCGCGGGTGAGGGCTTGGCTGTCGGTGCGGGTGATCATGGAACTGCCGTGGCTTCCCGAGCTGCTCTCAGGGCTGTGAGCTCTTCCCATTCGGACTCGCCCATCTGCTGGCGCAGTGCGGTCGCCTGGGCGACGATGGAGGCGCGAAGTTCCTGCGCTGTAGCGATATTGCGCTGGCAGGTGGTGATGAGGCGATCGGCGATGAGAAGAGCAGCCTCGAGCTGGTCGTAGCGTGCGGCGCGGGTCACGGCTCCACCTCGCCGCGGAGAACAGAGTCGAAGATCATACGGGCGTCGTCCTGAGCCTCCCGAAGGGCCTCCTGGGCATCCCGGAGGCGTCGCTTCGTGATCGCCGCGGCCCCGCGCTTCTCCGCGAGTTCAGTCAGCTGATGGACGCGGGACTGGAATTGGGACGTGGTGACGTTCACGTAGAGCTGCTCGGCACGGTCGCGTTCGAGGTCGGTCATCTGGGTTGCTCCTTGGCCTCGATCCGCTCGAGCGCCCGCCGGAGGTTGAGTTCGTCCTGCTCGTGGAGGAGTGCCAGCCGCTCGTCGCCCGCCACTCTCCAGAAGTTGGCGTCGATGCGGGCCACCTCGATACATGCCCGGAGCGTTGCCGGATCGGTGGGGAGGTCTTTCCGCACGGGCTGCCACCACATGCTGCGGTCGGTCATGAAGCACTCCTGAGCAGTGAAAACTTCGGGTAGGGCTGGGCCGCGGGCAGCCGCCGGCGGAGCCGACGGTCGAGCGCCCACAGGTAGCGGTGGTTGCCTCGGTGCCGGAACGGCGTGGACACGCTGCGCACCGCGTCGAGCACCCAGGCCTCCCAGTCTCCGTGGGGTGGCGCCACGCCAAGCCGGACGAGATCGCGCACGGCGGCCTCGTGCCCGCGCTCACGGGCGCGGAGCTTGGACCACTTGCGATCGCTGAAGACGTGCCCGTCGGCGAGCATGCGACGCGTGCGCGCGGGCGTACGGCCGACATAGACGGCGTTCGTGGCCTGGTAGATCGTGCCGATGTGGCCTGGAAACACCAGGTCGCCCGCCGTGGTCGTACGGGCCTCCGGGTCGGAGTGGGCGACCACGGCCGCAAAGCCGGCGCGGCGCGCGAGATCGAAGCACTGCGCGAGAAACCAGCTCTCGCCGTTGGCCGGCACGTCGTCCAGCAGCACGAACCTCCCGAGCTCAGCCCGGCGCTCGCCGGGGAAGGGGAGCGCGGCCTCGAGCGCGGCCTGGCTCGCGGGCTGCGAGAGGACGGCCACGCCGACGAGCTCGGTACCCCGGTACAGCCCGAACCGGTCGAGCGCAGCGGGGTACGAGCCTTCGTAGTGGTGACGCTCCACGAACTCTCGGGGCTCAGTGTCGGTGGTGATCCGGGCCACCTCGTAGAGCGAGGTCCGGATGGGCTCGCCCGCGGGGCGGTACGAGTCGCGACGGTCGCGCCAGCGCTGGCAGTGGGCTGTGGATGAGGTGCTCATTTGTTGAGTTCTCCCGGCTTGCGGTCGGCGGCGCGCAGGTCCATCACCGTGCGCAGCACCGCGCGTTCGAACTTGCCGTAGCTATCGTCCGTCACGTGGCGCGCAGCCCGGGCGCGGGGGCCGGTGCCGCGATCGAGTTCGGACAGGAGATTGCCGATGGCCCACTTCGGGTCCCGGTGCCGCCATACCTCGCGGGCGACGTATTCGACGAGCTCGGTCCTGGTCATGACTCCTGAACCTCACGCATGAGCCGGGCGGCATCCTGAGCCTCGCGCATGATCCGGGCGGCAAGCCCGGTGCGATACGCCTCCGGCGTCGCGACGAACGGTACGTCGAGCGCATGTGGTACGTCGAGCGTGTCGCGCGCCCACTCGTGGCAGCTCCGGGCGAGCTCGGTAAAGTCGTACTGCTCGAGCTCGGTCTCGAGTTCGGCGACGCGCGCGTGCAGTCCAGTGATCGCCTCCTTGTCGAAGGCGCGTCCCTCGGTCTGGCCAACGGCCTCGTCCAGAGCGACCAGGTCGTCCTCGAGCTCCTTGATCCTACTGTCGAGCCCGTCGATCAGCTTGTCGCGGAGGCGCAGGGTGCCCTCGAGCTCACGGATGCGCTTCGCCTGGCGATCGGTGATCGCGAGTAGGTTCTCGGTGGAGCGGTCCAACTTGGCGATGGTCATGGTGCTTGATCCCTGTAAGTCAGCGCTTGCTCGGCAGGCGCGGCGGAACACCCACGACTGCGGCCAGGTCGCATCGAAGGCAGTCGGCTCCGGCGTCGTGCCGCAGGTGATCGCCGGTCGCGTCGTATTCGCGGACCGCGTCCCGCACGGCGTCCCGGAGCGCGTAGATGGCCTCACGCTGCTTGCGGGAGGCGGCCTCGAGATTGGTGGTCCTCGTCATGTTCGTAGTTCCTTCGGAACGGGGGTAGCTAGGCGACCTCGGTCACCGCTTCGACGCCTACGGCGTCGAGCAGTTCCTTGGCGAGATCGCCCAGGTGGCCCTCGTTGTCGTATTCCAGAGCTGCGATCAGAGCGTCCTCGTCGGCGCACGTCACGACCGAGAACCGATCGGACTCCCCCTGCCAGCACGTCCGGCCGACGATCCACAGCACGAGACTTCCGGCCGTCGTGCGGTACAGGCTTAGCTCTGTCCAGCGGTTCTGCCGGTCCCCCTGGTAGTGGTGCGAGCTCACCCTCGCGAGCTTCTCCCCGGTGAATCGAACGTTCCTGGCGCCGTCGTTGGTCAGTGTGTACTTGGTCATTGTCGTTGTCTTCCTGGTTGGTCGCGTCGCTGGTGCGCGCGGGCGAGACCGGGACCTGGCGGGGTCCCGATCTCGCGCCTCGTGCCTCAGATCTCGTCTCTGCGGGCGCCGTACACGGCAAGGCCGCCCCGACCCTTCGTCAGGGACCTCCGCATGGTCACGATGCGCCGGGCGCTCTGCACGGCTCCCACGCCGGACGTGGCCCGTCCCTCGGCGACCAGGAAGCTATCCCGATACACCAAGCACTCGTAGTCGCACCAGTCGATGCGGACGAGCCTTACCCTGTACCAGGGAGCGGTCACGGCGCCACTCCCGTCGGTCCGCGTGAGACGCGCCTTGCTCGGGATCATGCGACCCCCAGTTCTTCGACGCGAACGCGGATGAGCTCCCCTCGACCGAGCGTGGTTTCAATCTCCAGCCCGTAGGGGAAACAAATCTCGACACCGACCCTGTTGTGGTTCGTGTAGCGGTACTCGTTCTTTTCAAACTCGTGCCAAGTCCAGTAGGCGCCCTCAGGATCCGGAGTCAGCTTGACTCGATAGTACGGAGGGTCCCCGCACAGGCTCATGCACGCCGTATTCGGGCAGAAGCTGTGGAAGATCCCCGACGGCCACTTGAGCGCGAACAGCTCGGCGCTCCGGCAGAAAACTGACAGCCCGAGCCCGACGGCATGGCCCACGTCGCACGAGATCGCCTGGCTCGGCTCGTCTTCGGAGTCGTACCCGTCCGCGATGTCGGGGCGGTACTCCTCGGAGAACCCCGGCACTCGGCGGACCAAGTACGGCGCTCCGCCAAGGTGCTCTGCTGCCCACTCGCCGGCCTCCGCTTTGGTCCGGAAGGCGCCACACGAGAGCACCGAGAAAGGCCCCTCGGACTCCGTCGGGTGCCACGGTGAAGGGGGCTCGCAGAACGGCAGGACAAGGCTGTAGTACCCGACCAGCCAGAGGGGCGGCGGTTTGGTCTCTGGGTTGTGCATGCTGATGCCTCCTTTCATGATGGCGCGTACCCCGCGCTCTCACAGAGTTCGAACCTGTACCGCCAATCGAGCCTCATGACGTTCCACTCGAAGCGGTGCCCGTAGTCCCCCGGAGCGGCGTTCAGGTTGTAGCCCTCCACCCGGAGCGGGTAACAGCGATCCGCGCTGAGCGCGATTCGGGTCACTGCCCAGTCTGGTGCGTAGTACCAGGGTTTCATCGGCACGCCGCAGCAGATCGACGAATCGAAGTGTCCGTCGATGGCCATCAGGCCGAGCTGGATCGCGGTACCGACGATGCGAGCGTCAAGGATATTCACGTGGTGCTCCTCAGTGGGTAGAGAGCGTGGAGATGCTCCCAGTAGACGCGACCGAATGACCAGCGCACGGGAACGCTGTTCTCGAAGGATCGCGGGTCCCGTCGGATGCATGCCACCACATGGGCAGTGACCTCCGACAAGGGCGGACGCTTCCGATGGAAGGCGAGAGAGTCCTCCCATGCGTCGGGATCGTTCAGGGCCAGCACCGTGCCCGTGTGGCCGAAGCCCTCACGGTACGTGCATCCGACCCGAACCCCAGGGACAGCGATCGTTGCGTTCATGGTGCACTCCTCGGAAGTGGCTTTGGCAAAGCGGTCAGGGTCCGCTCGGTCGTGATCTCCGATAGCGAATCGTCTCGCCCCGTTCGAGATTCTTGATCTCGTTGGGCCGAAGGGCACGAGTGGGGGTGCCGCCGGACTTCCGGCGCTCTGCATGCTGGGAGCAGTAGACGAAGCCCCTGTTGTCGACGTGAGTCACCGGCTCCTCGCAGCCCTCCTTCATGTCGCAATGAAGTTCTGCCGCTATAGCGCTCACGGAGCGAACCCTTCCTGGACGAGAGCGGTCCAGTACGCGCGAGACGCGGTCGGGTCGTCGAACCGCTCAGCGAGCTCGCTCGCCCGCTTCATGACGCCCTCGTCGATGCTGGTCGTGTAGTCGCTGATCACGTCGCATTCGTTGCCGTAGATCAGCCGGATCCAGCCATCCGCGTCGCCCTTGCGCAGGATGAGGTAGTCCTCGTCCGTGGTGTCCAAGGCTGCCCAGACCTCGGCGAAGTCTCGCGAGGCTCTGAGCGTGTGCTCCTCTCCGTCGTAGACGCCTACGGCGTAGCCCGCCGTCAGGCAATCCGCGACCAAGAGAGAGACGATCTGGCGTTCTATTTCTCGCATGCCAGCTCCGTTTGTTGGGTGAATGTTCGGCCCCGTCTCAGCGGGAGCGGGGAATGCGGGTACAGGTCCCGCCAGTCACGCTCGTGCGCTCTGCAGAACAGGTGGCCGTGGCTTACCCGGCGCCCACAGCGGCGCAGCCAAGGCGTCCCGAACGCGGTCTCCCAGGTACAGCGACCCAGCGCGAGCAAAGTAGCCTCGCCGCGCTGGGCAAAGCGTACGCGCCCGCCGGCAGTCACGACGCCACCTGCCCGGCCTGCTCCAGGGGATCGGATCGATGGGACCGGATGTACGAGAGCCGCGCCTTGGTGCCGTCGGGATAGAACAGCTCAACCCACGGCCCGTTCCGGACCACGCGCATCAGGGTGCACGGTTCGCGCTGCGGGTACACGTCCCACCGTTGGTCGCGCTTCACCCACCACCACTCGCCGGGGAGCGAGCGGTCGCGCGCCCACACTTGGGCTAGTCGATACGCCCGGAGCTCGCGACGTGCGTAGCCGTCGGGACTGTAGAAGACCTGGCCGGGGACACGCTTGCCGCCGATGAACTCGTTTCGCTTGGCGATCCACCGATCCCTGAGAATTGCGACTGCTGTCATGTTGACACCTTCGGCAGGTGGTACGTCGTGGCCACGTGGCGGCCCCGCCTGTATTGCTTGTGCATTGAACCGTAGTCTCCGTGCTGATGATGACGGAGGAACACGTCCTGCATGTGCTCAGCGGAGATGATGCGCACCTCGACACGGGAAAGGCTCCGGCGCCGCGCAAACTCGGTAGCATCGGCGATGTTTTCCGTGACCGGCCGGGGCTTCATGGGCGTAGTTCCTTCGGAACAGGGGGGTGGAGTGGCGCTGCTCACTTCGTGGCGCGCGGGTCTCCCAGGAGAAGTATCGCGAGCCGGTAAGCCTCGTTCGGATCCTCGACGCGGTTGGGGTCGTCCTCCAGATCGTTCGCGATGATCTCGCGAGCGAGGGCCGTGGCTTCTGCGAAGAGCGGAGAGAGCTCCACCGCGGCGCGCCCGATCGTTGCGTTCAGGTCGTCCAGCGCGCGGTCCTTCATGTCCGCGCAGTAGCCGTTGCTCTGCTCGAAGTCTTCGCGGCTTCGGTAGGAGCACCCCCCAAGGTAGTCTTCCCCTCGGAAGCCGCCCCAAGCCGCGGTCACTTTGACGCAACACCAGGCCCATTCGTTGCCGCGCTCGAGCTCGCCGCGGATCCAGTCATAGACTCCCTGGTCGACCGCGTCGTCTCCCGACGCCATCGCGTTCCCTTCGATCTGTAGGTCCTCTTCGAGGCATTCGATCGTGAACGTGACCTCGTCGGCAGTCAGCGTCCGCGGTTTCAGGGCCGCTTTCGCCGGGTCGTTCGTGGTGGTCATGCCCTGAGGTCGTTCGGAACGGGGGTGGGGATCCGCTCGAGCGCGGCGGCCCGAGCCAGCGGTACCATAATATAGCCTATGGTGCCGACACAAGTCTAGACGGTACCATAAACCGGGATTATGATACCGCTAGCTTGAGCCGCCGGCGCCCCTGTTCCGGGCGACCTTCACCCATGGCGCCCCGACGGTCGGGGCCCGGAAAGACCCGAAGATGGCCCGTTTCGAATCAGAGCAAGCCCGAGTGATTCGGTTAGCTCAGGAAAACAAGCGCGAGATCAACGCATGGTCCGCGACGATCGTTCAGGACAACGCGACGCGCACGATCGTCGTGTACGCGGTCACGGACCGCGCGGCGGCGGGCGTCGCCGCCACGGTGGGCAAGGTTGTCCGCGTAGGCCGCGCTTCGGTGCGGGACCTTTCGGGCGCCATCGGTCAGGCCCTTGCGGCGGCCGGTGCGCCTCGCGCCCCCCGCGCCCCCCGCCCGGACCAGCCGGCTCGGGTGGAGCGCCCCGCGGCGCCCACGGAACGCGAGCGGGCCCGGGACTACCTGCAGGGATTCGGCGCGCGTCCTTCTGACGCCGCAGTCAACGCGGTCCTTCCACGCCAGGCGGTCAAACGGATCGTCGGCATGCCTTGTAGGCCGATCACGGCCGCGGGCTCGCGCTTCGTCGGTGCGCCCTTCGTTGGCGAGTACACGCTTCGCGGCGGCCGGGCAGCGGCCTGAGGGGGCCCCGTTCCGAAGGAACTATCACCATGGCACATTGGGTTTACGGATCTGGGCTACCTGGCTGCCTGTACGACTACGGGCCCCACTGCAGCCCGACCCTCAAGGGCGCGATCGACGGGCTGCTCTGTGTCTTCGCGGAGCAGCTAGAGCCGGGCGAAGAGAAGCGCCTTCGCCGAAACCTCCGGGTCGCCGGGGGGCACCGCTTCGAGAATCCGGAAGCCGCTGGCGCAGCCTACTGCGAGGTTACCAAGTACCAGGGTTCCTGCCCGCGGCAGGAGGAGGACTAAGCCATGCGAGCCTACATCTCTGCGCACGGCTACCGCGTTGCGTGCGACGCGCGCGACGTGAGTGACTTTGCCGACCGATGGCCATGCTCCGGCCTTCACGGGCTGGACGGCGTCACCTTCGCGTTCGAACGAAACGGCGACCTGGTCGACGTGTACTACCGGAACGGCAACTCGGATCGGTGGGACGGCCCGGCCCTGGCGGCACTCGCGGAGGACGCGCAGCACTACGCCGCGACGCGCCCAGACTTCACCCGCTACGGATTGGAGCTCAACCGATGAAAGCGCAAAAGCGACAGGGCTCGGCCGGTTTCGCGATCAGCACGTATCACCAGGACGTGATCGCGGAGAACGCCAAGGAGCGCTTCGGAGAACAGGCGGACCCCTACATGGTGGGGCTCGTAGATCCGCGTGGGCACATTCTCTCGGCGGGCTGGGAAGAGCTGAAACGGGACATCGCAACGATCGAGCGCAACGCGATGGCGTGGCTACGAAAGACGTTCAACGATGCGCGAGACGAGGGGCATAGCGGCGACGAACTCGTCGGGACACTCTGGTTCAACCCGCGCAGCAAGAAGCAACTAAGCCTGCTCGAGATCGGGCAGAACGAGCGGATCGACATGACCGACGCCTCCTACGGAGATTTCGCCAGGGTCGCGTTCAAGGGCGTCAGCCGTCTCGGCGAACAAGTGCTCGGGGGCGCAATTCACTTCTACGATGTGCAGGAGGCCGAGTGATGGGCCACGTCGCAAGTCGCCATAGCGACACGATGCTCCGCGCCTACATCGAGGCGGCGCTCTGGTCCACGACCGACGAGAGCACGCCGGACGGCGGGGAGCCCCTCGACAAGAACTACGGTCCCGAGGACATCGCCCAAGCAACCCTGGAAGCGATGCGGCATGACGTGACGGCCTTTGCCGAAACGTACGCCGAGCAGCTCGAGGGGAGCTGGGACCGCGCCGGTCTCGATCTGTGGCTCACGCGCAACGGCCTCGGTGCCGGGTTCTGGGACGGAGACTGGCCGGAGCCGGCGGCGACGGTGTTGACCGATGCCGCGGAGGCGCTCGGCGAGTTCTGCCTGTACGTCGGCAACAACGGGGAGCTCTGCTCATGAGCAAGGCGCGCTCTGCGAGCACCGAGGCGACCCAGTTCGACCCAGCGGCGTGGCTCGAGAATCGAAACGGGTGTGAGGGACCGTGCACGACGCCCGACTCTCCCGTGACGGTCGGCCCTGACCCGTACGCGTTCGAGATCCACGGTGATAGGACGCCGTGTAGACTTTGCGCGGAATGCCGCAGAAAGCGCGCTCTGGAAGTCTGAGCGGAACCGCTAACAGAGAGAGGTTTCAATGGCACGGAAGAACGCTGCAGAACGCGACGAGGCGCTCACGAGTCTTCGTGTCGCGCTTGCCAAGTGCGGCCCCGATGGCGGCTCGTCCCTCGAGATCCGATACGTCGGCGGTGGCAGCTCACCGACGGGGCGGAGCGATTACTACGAACTCCGCGTGTGGAGCGTCATCGAGGGGCGTCCGCAGTCCCGGGTCTGGCTCACGCGCATGGCGGCAGTCGCGCTGGGCTTGCGCTTCAACAAGGCCAGGGAGGCACTACTCATGACCGGGTGCGGCTACAGTAAGTCGAGTGAGCTCGCGGACGATCTCGCCCGCGTCGCGGGGCACCCAATATTCTGCGTGGCGCCGGGCGCGTTCGGTGGCCCGAGTGGACTCGTGGGCCGCCGTGAGAACCCCAACTTCTGAACCGCACCAGCGAAGGTAGCCAATGAACAAAGAACTCGAAGCCCTGCTGCTCAACGCCGCGAGAGCGACCGAGATGGGCGTGGTCGGCGTGGATGTGAAACGTGCCCAGGAGTTCAACGTGCCGGTGGGCCGCCTGGTGCGTGCCGGCGATAGCATCCCAGGACACTCGAAAAAGGCCATGGTGACCGGGTACTACTGTCCCTACCCGCCCTACTCGGCGTGGCGTCCCCCATCTCGGAAGTGCCTGTCGCTCGACGCTCTCAGCCCTGGCGACGGCCGCACTGGCTACACGCTCGTTGTGTTGGACGAGGACAGCACCGGTGAGGCCGGGTTCGGCGGCGACCACATGCGCCTCTCGCTCGCCGAGATGAAGGCCTACCTGCGGGGCGTGGCTGCCGGCGCATACACCGCATACACGACGAAGCCCCGGCGCTGATTTTGGAGGAGGTACACCATGATTCGCTCCCGCTACCTGGTCGGTCTGGTTTCGAAAAACGTCACCGTGACTGCCGTGCCGAAGCCTGACGGGCTCCGGATCCACGGGCTCACTGACGTGGCTGCCAGGGAGGCGTCGATCCGGGTGCGCTCGGCCCTGGCTGCCCTGGGTCTGTTCCCAGGCGCGGAGGTGCTCCTCGAGCCGGGGCCAGGATCCGCTGCCCACCTGGATCTGGCAATCGCCCTCGCCGCACTGCAGGCGCATGATCCTGCTGTCCCTGAGGTTCTGGCGATCGGCGAGCTCGCCCTCTCAGGCGAGGTGCGCGCCGTGCGCGGGCTCACCCCGATGCTCTCCTGCGGAGAATTCGAGCGTACAGGGGGCCACGTCCTGGTGCCGTTCGGGAACGAAGCCGAGGCGGCACGCCACGGGAACCACGCACGGCTCGTGCAGCACCTTCGGGAGCTGGTGACCGGGCTGGTGCTAGGGTTCGATCCGGAGTGTTTGCCGCGCCCGTCGAAAGTGGCATGGCTCGCCGCGGACAAGGACCGCCCGGCCGGCATCGTGCTTGTGGGCGCCCCAGGAAGCGGCAAGACACTGATCGCTCGGACGATCGCCCAAGCCGTGGGCTTCGAACCGTCCATCGACGTGGATTGCGTCTACTCGACGGCAGGGCTCCTGCCGGCGACCGGAGCCGTGGAGCGGGCGCCTTTCCGGGCGCCGCACCACACCGTGAGCGAGGCCGGCCTCGTCGGGACAACGATGCGGCCCGGCGAGGTATCCCTGGCGCACCGTGGCACTCTCTTTCTGGACGAGCTCACGGAGTTTCGACTGGGCGCG
>Ga0214473_10000654_pt1 | contig 48227 bp, 47 predicted proteins | sample RVTome_7_FD_203509 | JGI IMG/M metagenome (GOLD analysis project Ga0214473, IMG submission 203509) | Soil microbial communities from uranium-contaminated site in the Upper Colorado River Basin, Wyoming, United States - RVT98D197 | ecosystem: Environmental > Terrestrial > Soil > Contaminated >...
CTGCCTTCAGCTCCGTTATCCTGTCCCTTTCCTCCAGACTCAGTTGCTTATATCGTCTCTCCATAAACACTTAGGGTAACTCCTGTGTAGCCCCAAGTGTTGCACTTGCTCATTGAACTGGCGACTTTAATGTCTTGTTTTCTAATAATTTTCAATAATTTCCTTCTCCACCTCTGGATAGATTTCATCAATAGCGTTTTGTATTTCAATGGTCTTTTGAATTGCAGTAACTATTTTGCAATAGGTCTGTATCTCCTCAAAAGATAATTCCCGGCCCTTTCTGTCTTTCAGCCACTTGTCGCAGACCTGATAACCGCCGATCCGATAAGTCCATACTTCTTCCGAAACGCCCTCAAAATATTGTGTCTTGCTGATATGGAGAAGCCCTGTTTCCCGATCATATTTGAGCTTCTCTACCTTATTTTCCCCGCCCCGGAATTTAGCAACTGGCAAATCAAGCGCCGGCGATTTAAGCAGGTGCAGGTCAACAAGCCTTTTGCCGTACTCCGCAATCTTTTTGAAAAGCCTGTAATCCCCCGTAAACGGGATTCGGGGGAAATCTATTTTCAGGAATTCGGAAAATTTTTTTCGATATGCATTCGAGTAAAGGACAGCATAAATGTAGCCGAAAATTTGTTCCGGGGAAAGCTGTTTTCCATATGCTTTTATAAGATGCTTTAGGACTGTTTCACTTATATTCGGCCTTTTTGCCGAATAGGAGGCCGCCGGTTCAAACATCATAAAAGTCGGGCCAAATCGCCTGCTCCTCTTCGGCTTGTCCGCCTCGCTATGCAAATAAAGAGGAAAAAGATAATCAATCGTCTTTGAAGAAACGGCGACATGCTCTACAATTTTATCTGCGCAATATATGTGCGCCCAAGGTATCTTTGTCTCCACTCTTCTGGGCAATATTAAACCAACATTTTCCTTTAAGAGATTCGTCATTATTTCTTTTCGTGAGCGCTCGATAACAGAATCATGATAAAAAATCCATCGCTCATCAAAGGGGCGGTAAAGGATTTTCATTAATGACAGCTCCCAGTCCGCATCTTTGACAACTTGCGCCCTTGACTCTTTTATGGTCCACTCAATCTTTTCTTTACCTTTACCGTCCACTTTAATTTTGTCTTTTAAATTAAAAGTTTCTCTGATAATTTCGTCGGTCAAATTTTTATCCCTGTACTGGCCAATCCGTCTCTTTAACTTACCTTTATCGAAGTCAATAACGAATTCATCCCTCGATGTCACTATTCCCACACTGTTCACAGGTAAAATGCCGGTGATTTTTATAAACTTCTCGTATACCAGCGACAGGTCTTCGTTTCGTGGTATGAACAGATAAAACTCTGATCCGGGATTGATCCGTTTCCACTCGGTTGTACCAATGTTATTATTATTCAGCCACGAATACTTCCTTTCCCTCTCTCCCCATAAATGGGCATGGCTGATTTTCTTTTTTGTCCCTTTTTTCTTTATAAACAAAGCTATTGCAACGCCTTGCCGGATATCGAATACATTTTCATCTTTAGAGCCGTCAGGGGATTTTTCTTTTTTAAGTGTGTTGCCGTGAAGGTCCAATATATAAATTTCATCGAAGCTTTCCATCAAGGACTGCCTCATTCCCCTGAAGGTAGGGTTGTCCAGATATCCGTGATTTGTTATAAACCCTAATACGCCCTCTCCCATCTGGTCTATTTTCCATTGGGCAAAGCGGATGAATTTCACGTAATCATCCTGGAGCCATTTGGGGTTTTTCTCTTTCAGGGGTTTCCCGTCCACCTGATAGTAAGCCCTTATTTCCCTGGATATCCACTCCCCAATATTGGACGAATGACCGGAATAAGGCGGATTGCCGAGAATCACCAGAATTGGCTGCTTCTTTTTAACCTTTCCCGCCAAGTGCGATTCCTCCGAAAGAGAGGCCATCCCCGGGAGTTCCGTTTGCGCAAGCTCTTCCATTTCAAGAGTATTGGTCAGGTATAGCTTTACCCTGTCGTCTTTTTGCAGACGATAGCCCAGTTCCTCCAGTAAAAAAGACATTTTCAGATGCCCCACCGCATATGGGGCCATCATCAATTCAAAGGCATAGAAATCCTTAAGGATATGCTCTTTAATAAAATTTTCTTTGCCGCCCTCTCCGTATTTGGAGATAAATTCATTCAGGGCCAGTTTCGCCGTTTCTGCCAGGAAGGTAAGCGTCCCGGCGGCGGGGTCTAATACGGTAACGGTATTGCTCGCAAACCCATCGGGCCTGTTGAACTTCTCTTTAAGAATGTTATGCAATGACCTGACAATATAAGAGACAACGGGCTCGGGGGTGTAATAAACGCCGCGCATTTCCCTCGTCTTGGGGTCATATTCAGACAAGAACGTCTCGTAAAAATGAACTATCGGGTCTTTCCCCTTTCCTTCGTGGAAATATTGATGAAGTATTTTGTTTATATCAGTAACAGACAGGATTTCCGAAATATCATCGATGATCCATTCCATCTGCTGCGGCAATTCACCGAACGAGATGAAACGAAAGATGTCTCTCAATATGCCTATTGTCTTGGGGATGTTGTCATAGGCGAGTTTTCTATTAAATTCGGCTTCGGCGCGGGTCCGGGCCGCAAACAGCCCGTATGTAATGGTTTGGGCATACAGGTCCGCGAATTCGCTCTCGGTAAGGCTGCTTATAAGGTATTTCCTGAATGCCTCATAAAATCCCCATATAAAACCCTTGCCCGAAGTCGCTTCTTCTCTTAGCTCCTGTGCTATGACTTCGTCTTTTAAAAAGCGGGTCCTTTTGGCGAGTTCTATTGCCAAGTTCTTTGCGTCATAAACCTTCGGGAAAGTGAAGGAAAAGAATTTCTCGAACAGCTTTAACAGTTCCGGTTCTTTTTCTGCAGGCGGCGCAGTCTTTAGCTTGTTGAGAATTACAGGCCGCCCCACAAGGACCTTATCCGTCATAATCCCATTGCGGTAAAGCCTGAACTCGAGGAAATTGGTGAGTATGAGGTTCGGGAAAGTATGGAGATATCTTTTTAACTGTGCGGTTTCCTCAACTTTGTCGAGGTTTTCCGTTAACGGATCTTTTGCCTCGATGTAACCCGCTATATGCTGTTTGCCATCCCATACCCTGAAATCGGGGTTGCCGCCTTCCGTTTTTTTAGGCAGCATCGTTATATGGATTTTTTTCTTGCTTATTGAATCGAGGTATTTAGTAAGCAAATCTTTGAGGGCGGGATAATAACTTTCTTCCCGTGCGTCCCCGCGCTTCGCAGTCTCGGCGATTTCTTTAAGATAGCCCTTCAACACTCGATATATTATATGAAATCCATTTGCAAACGTGTTACCCACATTTATGTCCTTAGACTTCTTTAAATCTTGGGCGAAAGGGGCTAATTAGAGCGAAGCGGGAGGGGACTGGGGTGGGTGATTCCGGAATGACAAGCAGAATATATTGTTTACTTCAACCCCACCAATGGCCGGGCCGGGCTTACTCCCATCTCGATGAGCTTTTCGGCATCGTGGGGGGAGACCGCTGGCGAGTAATAGAAGCCCTGCGCGTACTGGCAGTTCAAGTTTTTGAGGACCGAGACCTGCTCCTCCCGCTCCACGCCCTCGGCTATCACCTCCAAATCCAGGTTCCGGGCAAGGCCCAGTATGGCCTCTATTATCCCCGACCTCTCGCGGCCGTCCACTATCTTTTCCGTAAAGGAGCGGTCGATTTTCAGGGCGCTTATGGGGAACTGCTCCAGGTACGCAAGGGATGAATACCCGGTGCCGAAGTCGTCGATATGGATATGGACCTTGAGGGACTTCAGGTCCTTGAGCTTTGATGAGATTATGGCCGAGTCCGCAAGGAGGTGGCTCTCCGTGAGCTCCAGTATAAGGCTTTCCGGGTCGAGCCGGGTCTCGTCGAGGACGTCCTTGACGAGCTTTATGAATTTCTGGTTCAGGAACTGCCTGCCCGAGACGTTTATGCTGATGCCGAGGGGGGGGTTCGCCGGGAACCTCTCGTGCCACCTCTTCATCTGCATGGCGCCTTCGTAGAGGACCCATTCGCCTATGGCGTTTATGAGCCCCGTCTCTTCGGCCAGGGGGATAAAGTCTCCGGGCGGAAGGAGGCCCTTCTTCGGGTGGTCCCATCTCAAGAGGGCCTCAAAGCCCCTGAGCTGGCCGCTTTTAATTAAATAGATGGGCTGGTAGGCGATGGAGAACTCCCTGTTTTTAAGGGCCATGTGGAGGTCCGTCTCGAGCTGGAGCCTTGCCAGAAGGCTCGTGTGCATGTCCTTGTCGAAGAGCATGTAGCAGGCCCGGCCGGAGAGCTTGGCCCTGTGCATGGCGATGTCGGCGTCCCGCATCATGTCGTCGGGCTGTTCGTATTCGAAGTCGCTGAGCGCGATCCCTATGCTCGTCGTCACGAAGACCTCCGCGCCCTTCAGGATGAATGGCCCCGCCAGCTTCCTGTGGATGCGGTCGGCCACCTGGGAGGCGTAATCGGTGTGCTTTATGTCATCAAGGAGGAGGGCGAACTCGTCCCCGCCCAGGCGGGCGAATGTGTCGCTGCTCCTGAACATGGGCTGGAGCCTCCCCGCCACGCTCTCCAGGAGTTCGTCCCCGATCATGTGGCCGAAGCTGTCGTTTATGTTCTTGAATTTGTCTATGTCCAAGAAGAGGACGGCAAAATGATATTCCTTGACCCGCTTTCTCCGGGCCACGGCCTTCTGCAGGTGCTCCATGAAGAGCATCCTGTTCGGGAGCCCCGTGAGGCCGTCGTGGAAGGCATTGTACATGAGCTGCTCCTCTGTCTCCTTGCGCACGGTCGTATCGGCCTGGGAGCCGGCCATCCTTATGGCCCGCCCCTCGCCATCCCTTACGGCAAGCCCCCGGGCGTGCATCCATTGATAATAGCCGCTCTGGTTCCTCAACCTGTATTCGCATTCGAAACACTCGGTCTCCCCTCTCAGGTGCGCGTCTAGGGCACTCTTGAGTTTGGGCAGGTCTTCCTGGTGCACCCGGCTGAACCATTCCTCCGGCTTCGTGCCTATCTCATACTCCATATAGCCGAACATCGACTTCCACCGGGGGGAGTAATACATCTCGCCCGAGAAGAGGTTCCAGTCCCAGATGCCGTCGTTTGCGGCCGAGGCCACAAGGGCGTAGCGCTCCTCGCTCTCCTTGAGCGCGTGCTGGGCCTCCTGTTTTTCGCTTGTCTCGAGCGTCATGCGCTCGTTTGCCTGCTCCAACTCGCTCGCGCGCCTCTCGATAGCCACCTGCCTGTCCTTTATCTCCACGCACAGGCGCTCATTGGCCGTGTTCAGGGCGCGATTCCGCCTTTCAAGCTCCTTTTTATAGGACCCGATGCGCAGTACGGCATATATGAGGATGAGGAGGGCCGCCGCAAGCAGAAAAGCCGAAATAGAGTACATTCCTGTTCCTCCTGTCTTTTATATATGCAAGCCGTATGCCAGGAGAGTAGAACGGAGAGAGGCAAGGAATCTTGCGTGAATAGCCCCAATCGCGGTTTCAGGAATGGGTTTTCCCTCTGAAAGGAGCAATAAATGAATATTAAATGGGGATATCGCTAAGAACGTATTGGGCCGCGTTCTGGATGCCGATTTCCCGTTGCCGGAAAATGTTTCAGGAGTGTATCAAAAAACGGAAACTGATTACGTATTTAAAGGCAAGGGCGGGTTTTTCTGAACGGGAGCTAAAGCTCCCTTGGGCCCTGCGCCCCTACATTATTTCCTCTTCATCCCGAGGGCTACGTTAAGGTTATGGCGGGCGGCCCCGTTGGCGGGGTCCAGGCGGAGGGCGGCCTCGAATTCCCCTATAGCAAGCGCGAGCATCCCCTTATTGCCGTATGCGGCCCCGAGCGCGAGATGGGCATCTATGAGGGCCGGGTTCATCCTCAAGGCCGTCTTGTAATTCTCGACCGCATCGTTAAATGACCCCATACGGTCGTAAGCGCTCGCAAGCCCGTAATAGTATTCGGCCTTGGCGGGGCGCAGGCCGATGGCAATGCGATAATGCTCTATCGAACGGGCGTACTCCTGCTTTTGTGAGTAAGCGTTCCCCATGTTGGCATGGGCCTCGTGCATCGCGGGGTCCAGCCGCACCGCGGCCTCGTAATGCTCTATCGCTTCCTCTATCATCCCCCTCGTAAGGAGCGCGTACCCGAAATGGTTCCGGGGTATGGCCCCATCCGGCGATTTTTTCACCGTATCCGCCCAGATGGTGTAATCGTCCTTCCATACCCTGTTGCGCATGACGGTGCCCGCGGAATAGAGGGCCGTGACCGAAATCAGGAGGAGGGCGATAACGCCGAATGCCCTTTCATTTCTCTTAAGGACATATTGGACGAGCATGGCCATAAGCATTATGAACCCGAAAGAGGGTAGATAAAGGTATCTTTCCCCGAATACCGTGACCCCGAAGGCGGGGATGTAAAAGGAAGGGAGCAAGGGGACCACAATTATGAGAAAGGAAAAGAGGGCGAGTCTGTTTTTCCTGCCGATGAGATATGCCGATATGAATATCGAAACCGTGAGCAGAATGGAGACGAAGGCCCTGGGCTCCGAGAGGGACAGGACGGGATGGAATATGTAAAACGTATTCAGGTTTATCGGGAGGAGGAGCTTTTCGAAATACTGGACAAATATGGGAAATACGCTAAGGGCCATTTGCCACGCGGAGAGGTCCGCGTGCTTTCTTACCGGGGCCAAGCCCTCGAGGGCATTCATCCTGAGCGCGAAGTAAACGGCGATGACAATAAAATAGAGGGCGTAGCTTTTAATATAGAAGGAGAGCCGTTTTTTTCCCCTTATTAAATAATCATAAGCCGCGAGTATTAGCGGAAAAGTAAGGGCCGGCTCCTTGGAGAGACAGGCAAGAAAAAAAGCCGCCCCGGATGCGATATATAAGATTAATTCCCTCACCCTTTTTCCCTCTCCCAAAGGGAGAGGGGCAGGGGTGAGGGAGATGTAGAGATAAAAAGCGAGCAGGAAGAAAAACGCGTAGGAGACATCCGGCAATGCCCCGATCCACGTCACCGATTCCGTATGGATGGGGTGCGCGGCAAAAAACACCCCCGCCATGAGGGAGGATATATAAGGATATGCCGTCTCCTTTTCCAAAAACAATCTCCTTGCGATAAGGAAGACGAGGACCGAAGTGCCGGCATGAAACAGGACGTTCACAAGGTGGAAAAACCAGACCGCGAGCCCCGCGATATGGAAATTCATCATGTAGATCACGTACATCAAGGGCCGGTACTGGTCGATGATCTTATTTTCGAACCCCAAAACGCCGGAAGAGAAGATCTCCGGGAGGTAGCGCACGTCCTTTATCCAGGGGTTTTTGAGAAGCTGTGGTATGTCGTCGAGGAAGAGCCCGGCGGAAAGGGCGTTAAAGTAAACGCCAAGGGAGAAGAGTATTACGAGCGGGAGCGAAACGGGTGTTTTGGAGAGGACATCTTCCGCCCGCCTGGCGCCAAATTTCATATCAAATAAAATGCCTTCCAAACATCGCTCTATTATAAGTGATTTGCCCCCAGCCGCCCAAATCCCCGATTAATTTAAATGAAGCTCCAATTGTTCCACATGGAACAATTTTTCTTTAAAGACGAGAGCTTATGTTTTCGGCCCTTGTCAAGGGGAACCGGTGCACTATATTTATGCCCTTATCCAAACCCTGTTAAAATAGACCATTTAAAGGGGGTGGCCGGTGAAAAAACGATTTTATTTAATTTCGGTGCCGATCTTGTTCCTTTTTATATCAGGTCAGGTCTCCTTTGGGCAGAGCCCTCAAAGCGCAAAGGCGGACAGGAAAAAAGTTTTGCAGCAAGTAAAGATTGTGGTGCTGGAAAGACAGGTGCTCGATTCAATACCGCAAAAATCCTTTATGGGCAACTCTTCCGTGAAACCCAGGAGGGGCGTTTTTGTGGCCTATCTCGTCGAGCTGGAGAACAACTCCCGGCACCAGCTTCAGGTGGGCAGCCCAGAAAACGCCTTCTCAGTCAAGACAAAGAGCGGGTTCACGTTCTCGCCCGTGCCGCATGATTCTTTCTGGGACCTTGCAGACCCTCTCTGGGCCGCCGAGATCGTCTATCCTTATAAGAAGGACAGGGGCTGGATAATCTTTGACCTTGAAAGCGCCGACTCCCCCAAGAAGCTCATATTCGAAGTAGTGAGGAAGACAAGAGAAGACGAGAACGTAAATATAACCGGGATACGAATAGACCTCCTCGATTATGGAATTGTGGAGACATTGATCCCGGAATTCCCCGAGCCGCCGCCCGCAGAACTCCTCCCCGCGCCGGAAGAGAGAGCGGACGGGATTTTAATGCAGTAATCAATAAGCTGATTTAAAGTAATATGATTAATAGAACTGAAAAAGATTTTATTCGAATCGAGGTTTTTCTTCGAAAAGCTTCATAAGTAATGGATTAATGGACAAATGGCCCCTTGAACCTATACCAATTCCCGTAACGTCTTTAAATATGTGGAAGACCTTCTTTACTGCTTTCAGAGCATCGTCCCTCTCGTTCTTGAGTTCAGTTGACCATAAGTGTAAATAGGGTCTTCGAATTTCTCTAAGAAAGTTTAAATCATCAAATTGAGTTTCAGAAATTAAATTAAAAGTCTTAAGTATTAATAATCTTTTTTCTTGCCCAAGTTTCTCAAATTCGCGCCCCCAAAGATTTTTTTCATCTCCTGAGGTCATCAATTTGTTATTAACTCTAATCCCATTTATTTTCCAAATTAAAATTGATAACATTTCGCCTACAACACCACAGGCTGCAATGCAGGCTAAGTAATCGCCAAGACAGTAGTTTCTCTTGGCTGATTTCAGAGGTCTTAATAATTTCTCATAAATGTGCTTAGTATGAGGTACTATGCTTAAATGAGTTTCTTTAATGGTGACTTCCAAATATCTCCCTATAATTTCCGGAGATAATGCACTCAAAGGCAATTCGAAAAAAGCTTCAAATAAAGCCCCATATAAATAAGATAAGCGCTCTCCTCCTAATTCCCCTTTTATTAACTTGGGAATGTCTTCTTCCATAAGTTTTTCTATAAAAGGGCCGAAATAATTTAATTGTACGCTAATTTGCTTGCTCAATTCTTATTCCTCAAATTAGCCATTATAACACTCCAGGTTGAGACAAAACCTCCATTTTGGCAATAGCTTTTTTAACAAGCTCAAGCATCGTCCTGTCCGCCTGTTCAACATGGCCGTGAAATACTAAATTACGATATTTATTTAACTGCATCAATTCTTCATAAAATTGGCGATTAATCATCTCATTCTGAAGAAGAGCTTCCACCATTTGCCTAAATGAAAAAGACATACGTGGTGCACCTTTACTCGGTAAATAGAATTCATGCCGTTTCAAATAAGACCTAATTAGATTTTCTAATTTCACAAAGGCGTTAAAAAATTCCGCTGAGGAAATTTTTTGTTCGCTAAAAGCAAATTCTGCCCTACTTTCTTTTAAAACGTTCAGCGCCGTTTTTTCATATTTAGCTGGATTAATAATTGCTATGACAAAAGCAATACCGCCTATAATTGCAGCCAATTCAAATAACACTGTCATAAGTATTAGCAAGCTTTTATAGGGGAATATTATTGGATTAAGAAAGGTCATTGTGAGACTCAGGATTATTGCAGAGCCAGTAATCACAGAAAGAAATTTGAGGCGAGAATGATATTTTTTCTTAAGAGCAGAATGAATTTCTATTATTGAATCATCTTTTTCTTGCAAGGAATCCATTATTGTATGGACGAGTGCATAACCAGTTAGAAGAAAGGCTATGAAGGCTGAAATACTCTGAGCGGCTGCGCTAAAGAACCAGTATATATGTTCATTTGAAGACATTAGCAATATTTTTTGAATTGAGGCTATATATTTTGCACCCAAAATAACTTGTAGTCAATAAACCATATCAGATTTTTGGTATAAACATCTGCTTTGTATTCGATATATTGGTTTTATATTCATCAAGGCAAGTACATTTAATTGGGCACTTTCGCTTTTTAATCCTTACGTCTATTCTCCCCTCGGTCATTGCAAGCTTTAGTGCACCGTAAGCCATGCTGTAATAATCAATATGATTGCTTTCGAGTTTAGGATTATCCAAAATTATTTCTAACAAATAATCTTTAAATGGTAATTCTCCACCACAATGCCTAAACACAATCATTTGATTAAAGTCACCGAGAACAAAATTCTCCTCAAGATCTTCCGCAGATGTAAACCATCTCTCTTTGTATCTTCTGCCCAACCATTTTATTGGATTGAGTTTAGTAACCCAGATTTTTCCTGTGTAAGTTTTTTTAATCAGTTCGGAATCAAGTACGAACAATACAGGGCCATACAAATTTGCCCGTTTAGCCCTCTGATGAATATCGACTGAGTCTGTAAAAACATCAAACCAAATTCCGAATTTTCGATCATTTTTGTCTGATATCTGTGGCGTCTGATACATTCCTTTTCTGTTTATTGTACCTCGGGAAAGCAAAGAACGATTTCTTAAAAATTGACAAGATGTAATTACAGTATTTGCATGATAAATAGAAGCTACTCCTTTATTCTTTAAAATTTCATACACCTTTTTAGAGGACATTTCCATAGATACTTCCTTCAAATTTTTTTAATTTATTATTTATAAAATTCAATATCTTAAGCGAACAAGATCAATGTATTATACCCTAAGTTTTGAAGTCAGATATTCCAATCAGATCCCGTAATCATGTTAAACTACCAAACCATGGAAGACATCATTAGGAGCCTTATTTTGTCCGCCGTGCCGATACTTTTTGCCATCACCCTCCACGAGGCGGCGCACGGCTATGTGGCCTACCGCCTGGGGGACGGCACGGCAAAGGCCATGGGCAGGCTCACCCTGAACCCCATCGCGCACATAGACCTTCTTGGGACGATAATACTGCCCTTCGCCCTCTATGTGCTCACGCAGGGGAGGCTCGTTTTCGGCTACGCGAAGCCCGTGCCGATCAACCCGTATAATTTCCGTAACCCACGCAAAGGGATGGCCCTATCGGCGGCGGCGGGGCCCGCCACGAATTTCATACTGGCCACATTAAGCGTCCTTTTAATAAGCTTTGTCCTCTTCCCCCTGGCAGGGTTCTTCTCCCCCGAGGTGAGGGGGGCCGTCTTCCAGCCCCTCCTCGGGATGCTGAGACAGAGCGTCTACGTGAACGCGGTCCTTGCCGCTCTTAACCTCTTCCCGGTCCCGCCCCTTGACGGCGGAAGGGTCGCGGTCGGCCTCCTCCCCCAGAGGCAGGCCTATTCATATTCCAAGATAGAGCCCTTCGGGATGATAATAGTGATACTCCTCATCTCGACGGGCATCGCCTGGTATTTCATAGGGCCGGTAATGACCCTCATACTTGCCGTGGTGAAGATATTTGACGTGGGAGGCGTGCTGTGAGGGAGAGAGTGCTCAGCGGGATGCAGGCCTCGGGGAAGCTACACCTGGGGAACCTTGTGGGGGCGCTCGCCAATTGGGTGAGGCTCCAGGAAGAGTACGAGTGCTTCTATTTCGTTGCCGACTGGCACGCGCTCACGGCCAACTACGCGGAGGCAAAAGGCATAAAAGAGAGCACGATGGACCTCCTCGTGAACTTCCTCGCCGCCGGGCTGGACCCGAAAAAATGCACAGTATTCGTGCAGTCGATGGTGCCGGAGCACGCGGAACTCCACCTTATGCTTTCGATGATAACCCCTCTGGGGTGGCTTGAGAGGGTGCCCACATACAAGGAGAAAAAAGAGGAGCTTGAGGATAAGGACCTTTCTACTTACGGGTTTCTGGGATACCCGGTGTTGCAGTCGGCGGATATTTTGATATACCGGGCCAACTATGTCCCGGTTGGCATCGACCAGCTCCCCCATCTGGAGATAACCCGCGAGATTGCCCGGCGCTTCAACTATTTTTATGGCGAGGTCCTCCCCGAGCCCGAAGGGCTTTTGACCGAGTTCCCCAAGGTCCCCGGCGTGGACGGAAGAAAGATGAGCAAGTCCTACGGGAACGCGATATATCTTTCGGACCCGCCCAAGGTGGTCGAGGAAAAAATAAGGACCATGACCACGGACCCGGCAAGAATGCGCCGGACCGACCCGGGAAACCCCGAGCTTTCCCCCGTTTATCACCTGCACAAGATATTCTCCACGGGGGAGGAGCAGGACTGGGTCGTGAAGGGGTGCGTGAGCGCGGGGATCGGGTGCATCGACTGCAAGAAGGTGCTCATAAAAAACGTCTTTACCGTGATGGAGCCAATCTGGAAGAAGAGGGAAGAGCTTCTGGGCAATCCCGAGTATCTCATGCAGATAGCCCGGGAGGGCTCGGAAAAAGCGGGGGAGGCGGCAAGAGAAACATTAAAAGGAATAAGAGAGGCGATGGGGTTCGGTTTGTAGAAAAATTTTGGGCTTGCAAAGTTCTTTTTTCCTGAGATAATTTGGGTCTAAGAGGAGGAGAAGCCCATGAAGACAAAAGCCCTCGCTTTTTTAAAGGAAAAATTTATCTATTTTCTGGTATTCGGGGTGCTTGCCGTGGGGGTGGGGATAGGGTTCAACCTGGGCTACGACTCGGCCTTGAGGGACGCCAAGCAGGCCCTCTTCTCCCGCCTTCTATTGAAATAAAGGGAGGGCAGTGCCCTCCCCGATTCTATTTACCGAGGGTGCAGTTTTCGAGTATCACATCATACCTGTAGCCGGCCCCGAAATCTTTTTCCGTAACAAGCGTGCAGGTGGCAAGGACCACATCCCCCGCCTTTGCCGAGCCGGTCGTGGTGGCGGTTATATCGTCCGTGCCGGCCCCGCCCGTGCCGTCCTGCAAGTGGAGCCAGTTCTTCCCGAGTATCTGCGCGTTCACCTTGACCACCTTGCCCCTTACGGCCACCTTCTGCCCCTTGAGCTTCGTCTTCCGGGCATGGAGTTCGGCGACTGTATAGCCGCCTTTTGCCTTGGCTATCGCCTTATCGGCGGCAAACGCAGGAATGCCGGAGAGGATAAAGGCCGCCAGCATTAGAGAAAGAAGTAGAGTTTTCATCCGATCTCCTGAGAATTGAATTTGGTAATATCCTAACAATAAGGGCGGTTTTTTATCCATTATTTTCTCTTGAACATCTTTTTAAGCTCTTCGATGGAGAGATTTATCCTTGTGGGGCGCCCGTGCGGGCAGCGGCCGGGGTCCCGGCAGGCATCGAGCTCCTTTATTAGGCGAAAAAGCTCCTCTCCCGAGAGGGCCTCCTTCCCCCTCACCGAGTTATGGCAGGCAAGCCTTGCCGCTATTTCTTTTTTCAGCTCCTCCATGCCGCCCCGCTCCGTAATCCCCTGGGCCACGTCGAGCAATATCCCCTGAAGGTCGCCCCCCATCAGCTCTTCGGGGAGGCTCCTTAAAATGATCGTTTCTCCTCCAAAGTCCTCTACCTCTATGCCCAGTTCTTTTAATATTTCGCTGTTTTCAAGGAGACACCAGTATTGCCTGGGGGGGAGCTTTATCTGCCTTGGAAAGAGGAGGGCCTTGGCCCTCAGCGCGAAGCCGTTTAAGAACCTCTCATAGAGGACCCTCTCGTGGGCCGCGTGGTGGTCTATGATGGTTATCCCCTCCCCTTCCGAGAGGGCATAGAACATCTCGCCCAATTTTAGTACAACGCCGCCCTCTCTTTTATACTCCATGGGGAGGCCCTCAGAGACCATATAGGAAGGATTCCTGGACATATCGGGCCCGATATTGGATGTAATAAGCTGCCTTACATCTTCCACTACCCTATAGGGGCCTCCGGGGTTTGAGAGGACAGGGCCGGGGCTCTTCTCTTCGGTTATTGACGGGGCCGGCCCGGGCGAGATCCCCCTCGTCGCCCCGTATACCGCGCGGTAGATTAAGTCCTTCTCCCTCCAGCGCACCTCCTCTTTGCGGGGATGGGCGTTCACATCGTAAAGAGCGGGGTCCACTTCGAGATAAAGGAAAAATATGGGGTGCCTCCCCGAGGGGACGGCAAGCGCGCTGTAGAGGGCGTGCGAGACGGCCTGGTCCCGGACGGGCCTCCTCCCTATGAATATATATTGATGCCCTTTTGTGCTCCTTAGGTTCCCCTCTCCCGATATAAAACCCCTGATTTTTATTCCCGTGAGAGGATGGTTTATCTCTTTTAGCCCCTCCAGGAACTCCGCCCCGTAGAGCCCGGCTATCCTCTCCCTCTCGTCCCGGGCGGGGGGGAGGTCAACCGTCTCCTTACCCTCAATATTTAATGTGAAGCCCGTCTCCGGGTGGGAGAGGGCATGGGAGGTAAGAACCCCTATTATATGCAAGCCCTCCGTGGAATCGGCTTTTAAAAACTTCCGCCTTGCCGGGGTATTGAAGAAGAGGTCTTTTATTTGGATAATTGTCCCCCGGGCGGGAGCCGGCCTTCGGGAGACTACTTTACCCCCGTGGCACTCTATCTCGATGCCTTCGCCTTTTCCTTTTGGGGCGGTAATAAGGGTGAGCTTCGATACGGAGGCTATGGAGGGGAGGGCCTCTCCCCTGAAACCCAGGGTGCGGATATCGTTTAGCCCCTCCGGGGAGGAGAGCTTGCTTGTGGCGTGCCTTTCCAGGGCAAGGAGGGCGTCCTCACCTTCCATCCCCTCCCCGTCGTCCGCCACCATGATGAGTTTTTTCCCGCCCTGCTTTATCTCAATCCCGATATGCCTTGCCCCGGCATCGAGGGAGTTCTCTATTAATTCCTTAAGGGCCGAGGCCGGCCTCTCCACGACCTCCCCGGCCCGGAGCATGTCGGCCAGCTCGGGGGGAAGGATTCTTATCTTTGCCATCTTATTCTTCCCATTAGTGAGGGTATTTTAACCCATTTGGAGGAACCGAGCCATATATTTAACACAACCTTGAATTGCATGTGCGATGGCAACGGAAATTTAATAATATTATTTGCGCCTTCTTATGAACTCCTCTATCTCATCCGCCGCTTTTTGGGGAGGAGTGGTTTCCATATCTATGAGAACTTCCGGGTTTAACGGCTCCTCGTAAGGGGCGGCGACGCCGGGCACGGGCCAGCCGGCCTTTGCCTTCTCGTATATGTCCTTCGGGGCCTCATATACGGCCCACCTTTTTCTCTCCCGCTCGATGCACAGCTCCAAAGGGCATTTCAGGTAGACCTCGGCGAAATCCGGGATTTGGGAGCGGGCGAGCTCGCGCCAGCGGCGGAGGTTCCCCGTGGCGTCTATTATCACGCTGTGCCCAAGCTCGTAAAGGGTGCGGGCGGTGAAGACGAAGGCCCGGTAGAGGATATCCCGTTCCTCTTCACTGTAGGTGGGGTTTGGTGTGGCGAGCTTTCTCAGGGCGTCCATCCGCAGGATGAAAAATTCGGGATGTCTTTTCCTAAGCTCTTCGGCCATGGTGCTCTTGCCGGAGCCGGGAAGCCCGGTTATCCAGACCACCATTCTTTGCGGACCGGGCGGCATGGGAGAAGTTTAGGGCCAAACGGGGATGGTGTCAAAGAATAGGAGGGGAAAGGAGGCCGGTTTAACCGGCCTCCTTTTGTTGTTTTTTATTCTTTCTTTTTGTCTTTATCTTTATCCTTGTCCTTATCCTTTCTCTCGTCATCATCGTCATCGTCCCCATCGTGGTCGCCGTCATGGTGCCCGCCATCGTCATCATCATCTTCCACTTCCACTTCTGAGGCCAGATAGGCGGTCTCGTCAGCGCCCGCTATCTCGACCTCTGCCCGGGCGCCATCGGCGAGGACATCCTCCACTTCCGCCCCGGAGTAATCGATCCAGATGCTCCCCCATGGAAGGAGCAGGACGAAAGTATGGTTCAGGGGGTCCAGGGAGGATACCGTCCCTTCCACTTCCCCCTCCGCCTCTATCTTCGTTGCTTTAATGACCGAGCCGGGCTCTATGCTTTCGGCAAATACTTTTACCTGGAGCCCCTCGTTCTGGGCCAGGAGGAGGAGCTCGTCCGTGCCCGGTTCCGTGACCCCCGAGTAGTCCACCTCAAAGAGGAACTCGTCCTCATAGATGTTGAACGTCTTTGCGGCCGTATGGAGGTTCACTATCTTTCCCTTCACGGACTCAAGATATCCCTTGTCCTTCTTGTCGTCCATTTCCGAGCCGTTAAGGGGGGCCACCTTCATTGTCACCGTGCAGCCCGGGTCCGGAAAATCCTCCACTTCGAACTCCTTAAGGTCAAAATCGAGGACGAGCTTATTGTTTTCCCGGGGGATTACGCTCTGGTCCCCGGTCATCTGGATCGAGCAAAGGTCGGTAACGGGATCGCAATAGAGGGTATTGGGGGTCCCCTTTTTGTCCTTATAGGAGGTAAATGTGCAGGTCTGGGTGTCCTCTCCGTCCGTGAGCGTCACTTCGCGCGCAAGGACCACCTCAAACCTGTTGTAGTCGCCGGCCGGGCAGCCCTTCACGGAGATGAGGAGCATCTCATCGTCGAGCTTTGCCAGGTCCATGGGCTTAGGGGCGTCGAGGAGGACGCACTTCAAGCCCGTCCCGGTATTAAGTATGGAGACCCCGTTCACGATGGCCGCCACCTCGTCGTATTCCGAGATATCGTCCGTGGCGTAAGTGGAGACCGTCCCCTCAAGGGAGTCCCCGCCGCTCCCTCCGCCTCCGCAGGCAAAGAAAAACGCCACAATCCCGGCCAGGAGAAGAAATAATAAGTTCTTTTTCATCTCATGCCTCCTTTCTTGAATTTAAAAAACCGGAAGAACTCACATCCGCAATTATTTTTATGCAACCAAAAGAGGACTTATTGCAACTTAGAAGAGTATAGGGGTTTTTGGGAAGGGTTGCAAGGGGGGGAATCGGGGGTCTTGAGATATGGAAACGGCAAATGTTATAGAATAGGCCGGGCAGGAAAAATGAGCAATTTTAAAGGGATATTTACACTCGTCCTCTTTATTGCCGTCCTCTCTTTGCCCGCTTGCGCGGGGAAATATTATCGCATCGGAGAGAAATATTATCAGGAGCGCAATTATGATAAGGCCATCTTTTATTTGACCAGGGCGATCGAGGCCGACCCGTCTTTCGGAAAGGCCTACATAGAGCGTGCTTATATCTATGTGGAAAAAAAAGAGCACGATAAAGCGGTGCGGGACTATACAAGGGCCCTTGAGACCGGCTGCCTGGACCAAAAATGCCGGGCCGGCACTTACTTTAACCGGGGTGTGTCTTATCATCTGCTCGGACAACTGGACGAAGCAATGGCTGATTATACAACGGCAATAGATATGGAGTCCGTAAACAAGCCGGAAGCCCTTATCAACAGGGGGGTGATTTTCAAAGAGAGGGGTTTACACGAAAAGGCTTTCTCCGATCTCAACATGGCCATCCAGATAAAACCCACGGACCTTGAAGCTTACATAAACAGAGGGGACACCTATGACCTTTTGGGCAGGCTGGATGAGGCGCTTGCCGATTATGACCGCTCATTGGAGCTAAACATCAATTATGACTTGGGACACCGGCGGAGAGCCCGTATCCTTTATAAAAAAGAAAAATACGAAGAAGGCTTGGTCGAAGCAAAAAGGGCCATAGAGATCGACCCTTCAAAATTCGATTCCCACCTTATTTCAGGCAACCTGCTTATGGCCATGGGAAGGATTGACGAGGGGGAAGAGGCCTTTAACAGGGCGCTGGAATTAAATCCCCGGTCCCTTGAGGCCGCGCATGCCCGTGCAGCCCTCTTCATGCAAACGGGCCGGTTTGAGGAGGGAATTGCCGCCTACAGCCGGATAATCGAAGTCGATCCGGGGCACTTCATGGCATTCGCAAACCGGGGGGCGGCCTACTCCGTCCTGGGCCGATATGACGAAGCGATAAAAGACCTCACGGAAGCCCTGAAATTAAACCCGGAAGAGGCGAATACCATTTACAACCGGGGCACCGCCTTCAGTAACGCCTCCCGTTTTGATGAGGCCCTCGAGGATTTCAACAGGGCACTTGAGATGGAACCCGAAAGGATTGACTTCCTGAACGAGCGCGGATACATGCTCCTGGTCCTCGGCCGCCATCGGGAGGCACTGGCGGATTTTGAAAAATCCATACGGATAGACCCCTCCCATGGGGAGGCATATTTTTTCAGAGCCCAGGTCCTTGAGGAGACAGGTGAGGTTCGCCTTGCCCTCGAAGCTTACGAAGAATTCCTCATGCTCGAAGGACCCGGACTCGAATATTACAGGGAAAAGGCCCTCGAGAGAATAGAGCTAAAAGAAGATAAAAAATAGGCGGGGAGCTTCACTTTCTTAGAAATTTCAGCTTCCAGAACTCAAAGAGCTCATCCATCCGGTAACCCCAACCGCTCATTTCGGGGTCATTGGTCACGAGGAAGGCATTCGGGGAGAAGACGTGGTTGTTGTCTGGCCCGATGCCCCCAAACCCATGGTCCGAAACGACATATATATAGGTATCGGGCGGGACTGCCTGTAAGAGCTGGCCCAAGTAGATGTCATTCTGCAATATCGCATTCTCGTATTCCGGGCTGTAGACGCCATATGCATGGCCCGTATGGTCTGGCTCGCGGAAATGGCAGACCGCAAAGAACCGGTCTTCCTGCCATTCCCGGAGCAAGCCGGCACACACTTTTGCAATGGGCGACGGGTCTTTTGGCCCGGCATAGAAGATATCCACATCCCCCACAATATTTCCGAAGGTCGGGAGCCCGAAATTGTCGTCCTTGCTTGAGATATGCGCCGTTTTGATCCCCGCGACGGCGCTCTCAAGGACCTCGTAGAGGGTCATCCCATCGGGAATGAGCTGGTACTCCCAGTTGGAGTAGACCCCATGTTCGTCGGCAAGTTTCCCTGTAAGCATCACGGCATGCTGGGGCTTGGTAACAGACCACATGCAGCTCGCGCCCCAACAAGGGACCGCATCGGTCAACTGTTTAGGGGCCCCTACCAGGGCCAGGTTAGGCAGCAAGCCCTGGAGATAGATCTCTTGAAGGATATACCACTCCGTCCCATCCCAGATATTTACAAGCACATTATAGCGGGTTGGCTGGATGTTGGGCTCCACGCCGCCCGCCGACCCGACAAAAAAGGAAAAAAAGAGAGTTAACCCCGCCAATATTCGGGAAAGTCGATTTTTCATTTTAGCTTCTGAAGGAAGAATATCCGGATACCCGATAAGTAGCATAGAAAATACCTTTTGTCAATTTTTCCAAAAAGATTTAATCCGCCCCTTGAAAGTGTTAAGATTTATTCAAAAGTCAAGAGCTTATAAGGAGGACCTATGAAACCCGTTGAGCTAAAGCCCGGTATTTTCTGGGTTGGTGCGGTGGACTGGGCCATAAGGGACTTTCACGGATATATGACCCCAAAGGGGTCCACATACAATAATTACCTCGTCCTCGACGACGAGCCCACACTCCTTGACGGCGTGAAGGCCGAGTTCGCCGATGTGAGCCTCACGAGGATAAAGGCCCTGATAGAGCCCGGGAAGATAAAGCACCTCATCGTAAACCACATCGAGCCCGACCACGGCGGAGGCCTCCCGGCCATCCTGGCCCTCATGCCGGGAGTGCCCCTCTACTGCACGGAAAAAGGGAGAAAGGGGCTTCAAAAATTTCACGACGTATCCAGATGGGACTTCCACATTGTAAAAACCGGGGACACGCTAAAGATCGGCAAGCGCACGCTCCTCTTCGTCGAAACCCCGATGATACACTGGCCGGACTCCATGATGACCTATATAAAAGAGGACAGGGTCCTCATAAGCCAGGACGGCTTCGGGCAGCACCTGGCCTCCACCCAGCGCTTCGACGACGAGTTCATCGAGTGCGCCTCGGAGGCCCTCCTCACCGAATACATGTGGGACTATTACGCCAATATCCTGATGCCCTTCGGCACTGTGATAAAGGCCAAGCTGGACGAATTCGGAAAATTAGGGGTGGACCCCGTGATGATCGCCCCGGACCACGGCGTAATCTGGAGGAACCCCCAAAAGGCCATCGGGATGTACAGGGACATGATAGAGGGAAAATGCCATGAGCGGGTCGTGATAATCTACGACTCCATGTGGGGGAACACGGGGAAGCTCGCCCAGGCCATAACGGAAGGGATAACGGACGAGGGGATGGACTGCAGGGTCATAAAGCTCAGGCAGTGCCCCGCCTCCGAAGCGGTAAAGGAGTTCTGGATGGCAAGGGGCTCGCTCCTCGGCACTCCCACCCTGAACAATAAAATATTCCATTACGTGGCCCAGTTCCTTGCCTATCTGGAGGGCCTCAAGCCCAAAAACCGGATCGCCTCCGCCTTCGGGAGCTATGGCTGGGGCGGCGGCGCCGTAAGAGACGCCGTCCAGAAATTCAGGGACATGAAGCTCGAGATATTCGAGGAGGGCTTCGAGGCAAACTACAGGCCCGATGCGGGAGAAGAACAGGGGGCCTACGATTTCGGAAGAAGGTTCGCCCAGGCGGCCCGGGAATACCATAAGAGGTTTGCTTGAGGCTTATCGTATTTCACGGGAGCCCGCGCCCAAAAGGAAATACCGAGATATTACTGAATGAGGCCCTGAGGGGGGCAAGGGAAGGGGGGGCAAGGGAAGGGGGGGCAAAAGAGCGGGGGGGAGTAAGGATTACCCGCTTCGATTTGAACAAGATGAACATAAAAGGGTGCCAGGCCTGCGGCTACTGCACGGAGAAAGGCGCCTGCAATATTAAAGACGACATGGAAAAAATCTATCCCGCAATTTACGGGGGCGAGCGCTTCATCGTGACAAGCCCCATATTTTTCCAGGGTGTTTCGGCCCAGTTGAAGCTCATGATAGACCGCGCCCAGAGCATCTGGTGCGAAAAATACCTCCTTAAAAAACCCATAGAGCCCGGCCCAAACGGCAGGAAGGGGCTTTTTATAACTGTTGGCGGGATGGCGAGAAAAGACGGCGAGAAGTGCAGCTCGCTTGCCGTTAAGGCCTTTTTCAGGACGATAAACGTGCTTGAGCACAAGGATCTGGGCTATCTGGAGGCCGATGAAAAGGGGGCCATCTTGAAAAGGCCCGAAGCGCTCAGGGAATGCTATGAGGCTGGACGTGAACTGCTTTCGTGAGAGAGGGGAAGATGGGGGCGGATGCCCCGCCCTCTTAAAATATTTTTTACTCATTCTTTATAGGAGGCTTCTATGGATATCAAATGTCTTCCCGATCATTATTCGAAGCTGAGGGCGCGTTTTAAGGATTATTTCGATGCCCTCGATAACCTGGGAGAGAAGGCGCGGCATGCGGGCCCCCTCGACGACAAGAGCGCCCATCTGATACAGCTTGCCGCCGCGGCGGCCATATTCTCCGAGGGTTCCGTCCACTCGCACGCAAGGAGGGCACTTCTGGCCGGGGCCACGGAGGAGGAGCTTTATCACACTCTCCTTATTATCACAAGCACGGTCGGCTTTCCCACTGTAGCCGCCGCAATAAGCTGGCTCGAAGACGTGCTTCAGAACAGGTAAGAAGCAACCAGACGGGAAAAAAAAGCAAGAAGACCCAAGCAAAGGGTCCTTTTTTCCTGCACAATTGGAATTGTAATCAATCACGTTAAAAGCCCTTTTGTACTAATCCGCCTTTTTCTCCCGAAAAGGAGGGTACTATGGGCACAAAGGCACTTGCCGAAGCAATCATGCTCCAATCAATTGAAGACCTCTGGCACCCGGCACACAGAAATGACAGCATCGAGTTCTTTAGCGGCGATGGCTTCAGGCTCTGTGCGGGAATGGCCGAGCTGAGCGCCGAAGAATGCGCCAAGATACTTGAAATGTGCGGCATGCATTGCGCAAAGGAGCCGGCCCTTAAGGGAACTTAAAGCCCGAGTTCCCGCGCCGTCCTTGAGAGAGACTCTCTGTCTTCCACGTTAAAAATTGAGGCATCGGGGAGTGTTTTTTTTACGAGCCCGGAGAGGACCTTCCCCGGCCCCGCCTCAATGAAGGTCCCTATGCCCGCCCCCCATATCGCCCTTAAGGAGTCCTCCCATAGGACCGGGTTTGAGAGCTGTCTTACAAGGGCCGCCATAATCTCTTCCGGCCGGGAAATAACGATGGCGTCCGAGTTGCTTACAATGGGAATCCGGGGGGCCTTTATCTCCGCCTCCATGAAGAGGAAACGGGCAAGCCTCCCGGCGGCCTCCTCCATGAGCCTGGAATGCGAGGGCACGCTCACCTGAAGGGGGATGACCCTCTTTGCCCCGGCGTCTTTCAGGAGCACTGTCGCCTCATCCAGCGCCTTGGCCTCGCCCGAGATGACGACCTGTCCGGGGCAGTTGAAATTGGCGGCCTCCATATAGCCGCTTTTTATTTCCTTGCACGCGGCCCGGACCTTTTCTCCGGGGAGCCCCAGCACGGCGGCCATGATCCCTTCCCCCTCCGGTACGGCCTCCTGCATCAGGCGCCCGCGCACCTCGGTTATCCTGAGCGCGGACTCGAACGAGAGGGCCCCCGAGGCAAGAACGGCCGTGTACTCGCCCAGGCTGTGCCCCGCAAGGATCTCCGGCACGATCCCTTTTAAAGAAAGGGCCTTGTAAGCGGCATATCCTGCCAGGAGCAATGCCGGCTGGGTGCGGACGGTCTTATTCAGTTCTTCCGCAGGGCCTTCAAAGGAGAGCCCCGTGATATCAAATCCCAGGACCTCGTTTGCTCTGGCATAAAGCTCTCTAACCTCGAAAAACCCGTCATAGAGGTCTTTTCCCATACCGACGTGCTGTGAGCCCTGCCCGGGAAAGATAACGGCTGTCTTCATTTCTCTTTTATTTCTTTGAGGCGCTTTATGAGGAGGGGGAGGATTTCGAAGAGGTCCCCTACGAGCCCGTATGTCGCCACATTGAATATGGGGGCCTCGGGATTTTTATTTATCGCCACTATGTGGTCCGAGGACTGCATGCCGACAAGGTGCTGGACCGCCCCCGATATGCCGCAGGCGATATAGAGTTTCGGGCAGACCGTCTTTCCGGTCTGTCCCACCTGGTGGCTGTAGCCTATCCAGCCCTCGTCCACGGCGGCCCTCGAAGCGCCCACGGCGCCGTTAAGAAGGCCGGCAAGCTCTTCCAGTAATTTAAACCCCTCGGGGTTTTTAAGGCCGCGCCCGCCAGATATTATGATATCCGCCTCCTGAAGATTAATTTTGTGTGAGGAGGTCTCCCTTACGCTTTCAAGCACCCTGGTCCTCGATTTAAGACCTCCGGCCTCCACGCGTATGACCTCGCCCGTTCTGGCCGGACCGTATTCGCCTTTTTTCATGACCTTGGGGCGGACCGTGGCCATCTGGGGCCTTGTGCGCGGGCAGAGGATGCTCGCCATGATATTTCCGCCGTAGGCGGGGCGGGTCTGGATGAGATTTCTTGTACCCCCGTCAATTTCAAGCCCGGTGCAGTCGGCCGTAAGCCCGGAGCGCAATCTTGCCGCGACCCGGGGGAGGAAGGACCTCCCTATGGCCGTGGCGCCCGCGAGCACCACCTCCGGCTTGTGCGTATTCACAAGCGAGGAGAAGAGCTCCGCGTAGGGCTCGTCATTGAATTTTTCGAATATCGGGTCGTCGGAGAAATAGACCTTGTCAGCCCCCCATTTGATAAGCTCAAGGGCATCGGCTTCGCTTCCGCCCAGGAGTACGGCCGAAAGCTCGACTTTTAAAGTATCCGCGAGGCGTCTCCCCGCGCCGAGAAGCTCGTATGAGACCGGGGCGATAATGCCGTCCCTCTGCTCGGCGAATACCCAGACACCCCGATATTTAGAAAGGTCCTGCATCTCACCGGCTTTCGCCTCCTCCTCGTACTCCTTTATCGCCCCTTCGGGGCAGACCGTGAGGCAGATCGAGCACATCTGGCAGTACTCGTTTATTAAAGCCCTGCCCTCTTTTATTACAATCGCCTCGTAGGGGCAGACCCCTATGCAGGACTCGCACGCGGTGCACTTATCGCGGTCTATTCTTACAGGCATTTCTTCATTTTTTTCATAAACATTTCTTCTTAATGAGTTCTTTAATCAGTTCCTCGACCATCTCCTCCGGGCTCCCCGTTAAGATCTTTCTCTCCCCCCCGGCCTCCGGGGTGAATATCCTTTTTACCTGTGTGGGAGAGCCGTTAAAGCCGAGCTTTTCCGCCGGGGCCTCGATATCGGCCGGGGCCCATTTCTTGATCTCCGCTTTCTTTGCGGCCATTTTCCCCTTTAATGAGGGGAGACGGGGCTCATTGAGCTCCCTTACCACCGTAAGCAATAAGGGCATTTGCGATTCCACGACATCATGCCCCTCGTCCATCATTCTTTCCACTTTAATGGAATTATCCTCAAGCCCTGTTATCTTTCTCACGTAAGATATATGCGGGATGCCCAGGAACTCGGCCACCTCCGGGCCAACCTGCGAAGTATCGCCATCGATGGCCTGTTTTCCGCATATGACCATATCGGCCGAGAGTTTTTTTATCGCCGAGGCAAGCGCAAAAGAAGTGGCGAGCGTATCGGAGCCCGCGAACTCCCTTCCCGTTAAAAGCACCGCGCCGTCCGCGCCCAGTGAGATCGCCTCCCTCAAGGCCGATTCGGCCTGAGGTGGCCCCATGGTAATCGCGGTGACTTTGCCGCCTTTTTCTTCTTTGATCCGGAGGGCGGCCTCTATTGCATGCATGTCGTAGGGGTTTATTATCGAGGGCACGCCTTCTCTTATAAGAGTGCCCGTCTCTGGATTTATGCGCACCTCGGCCGTGTCGGGCACCTGTTTGATGCAGACCACAATATTCATTTACCCGTTTTCGCGGCTTCCCTTACGAGGTTCTGGGCTATGACGTTCCGCTGTATCTGGTTCGTGCCCTCATATATCTGAAGAATCTTGGCGTCCCTCATCATCTTCTCCACGGGATACTCCCTCATATACCCGGAGCCGCCCATGACCTGCACGGCGTTTGTGGTGACCTTCATCGCGACATCCGTGGCGAAGAGCTTGGCCATCGCGGACACTTTTGTGACTTCCCTGGCGCCCGAATCTATGAAGCGGGCCACGGAATAGACGAGGGCGCGCGCGGCCTCTATCTCTGTTGCCATGTCGGCCAGCATGTGCTGGATGGCCTGGAAGCTCACAATGGGATGGCCGAACTGGACCCTCTGGCGCGCGAATTTAAGGGCCTCGTCAAGGGCCCCCTGGGCCACGCCCACTCCCTGGGCCCCCACACCCACGCGGGAGCTGTCCAATGTCTTCATGGCCACTATGAAGCCCATCCCCTCTTTGCCTATCAGGTTCTCGCCGGGGATGCGGCAATCTTCGAAAATGAGCTCTCTCGTTGCTGAAGCGCGGATGCCCATCTTCTTTTCTTTCTTCCCGAAGCTGAACCCGGGGGTCCCCTTTTCCACGATGAAGGCCGAGGCCCCCCTGGCGCCTTTTGACCTATCGGTAAGGGCTATTATCGTATAGACCTCCGCCTCGCCCCCGTTTGTTATCCACTGCTTTGTGCCGTTCAAGACGTAAGAATCGCCCTCGCTTCTGGCGGTCGTCTGGATTCCGCCCGAGTCGCTCCCGGCGTTTGCCTCGGTAAGGCCGAAGGCCACAAGCCTTTTCCCGGACGCGATATCCGGGAGGAATTTCTTCTTCTGCTCATCGGTGCCGAAGAGGAGTATGGGATAAGTGCCCAGCGCGTTTGCCGCGTATGTGGTGGATACGCCGAGGCAGGCCGTCGAAAGCTCCTCCACGGCTATGGAAAGCTCGAGGCTTCCTTTTCCGAGCCCGCCGTACTCCTCCGGGATGAAGAGGCCGAAGAGGTCGGACTGGGCAAGCACCTTCATGATGTCCCACGGGAACTCCTCTTTCTCGTCGAGTTCCTCCCGCACAGGGACCACCTTCTCCTCGGCTATCTGCCGGGCGAGGTCCTTTATCATCAACTGCTCTTCAGTGAGGAAATAATCCATTGCAGGGCTCCTAAAAGGTCGAATTTGGAAATTTTATCACTTAGACGGCGATTATCTCAAGCTTGCCGCTCGACCATCTCGAGCCTGCCGAAGAAATACGGTACCTCGTAAGCCGCGGACTCGGGGCTGTCCGAGCCGTGCACGGCGTTCCTCTCGATATCGGTCCCGAGGGCGGCCCTTATGGTGCCGGGCGCCGCCTTTCTCGAATCCGTGGCCCCCATGATCTCGCGCACGCGCGCTATGGCGTCCTCGCCCTCCAGGACGAGGACCGCTATAGGCCCCTCGCTCATGAAGGTCGTCAAGTCGTTATAAAAGGGCCTCGCCTTATGGACGATATAAAAACCCTCGGCCTCTTTTTTCGTGAGGTGGAGCATCTTCATCGCGGCTATCCTAAGGCCCGCTTTCTCGAAATATGAAAGCGCCTCGCCTATTGCGTTTTTTTTCACCGCATCGGGCTTTATGATGGACAATGTTTGCTGGATCATGCTTTATGAGTCCTCCTTTTATTTCCATTAAAACAGGGCGGAGCAAGCCCCGCCCCTACATCCAAACATAAAATATTCTACTTTAAACCGTAAGAGCGTGTTTTTTGTCGGGCTGTACAAGGGGCGCGCCTTGGTGCGCCCGGTCTTTTTATAGGCAGATTATTCTATGTCCTTTAATTTCCCCAGAAGCTCCTTTACCGCGTGCACCGAATTATTGAACGCGATGCGCTCGCCGGTATGGAGGGGAACCTCTATAATCTCCTCTACCCCGTTCCTTCCGAGCACCACGGGGACGCCGGCATAGACCCCCTCCGAGCCGTACTCTCCTTTTAAAAGTGCCGCGCAGGGAAGGACGGTCTTCTCGTCCTTTAATATGGCCCTCGTCATCTCAACCGTGCTTGCCGCCGGCGCGTAATAGGCGCTGCCCGTCTTAAGGAGGGAGACGATTTCCGCCCCGCCGTGGCGGGTGCGCTCTATAAGGGCCTGTATTTTTTCAGCCGAAAGTATCTCCTTAATAGGCTTTCCGTCCACTTTTATAAGGCTCTCCACCGGCACCATCTGGTCCCCGTGGCCGCCAAGCACAATGGCCTCCACGCCTCCGGGGTGCGCCCCCGTCTCCCAGGCGATAAACGTGCGGAAGCGCGCGGAATCGAGGACGCCGCCCATCCCGATAACCTTTTCGGAAGGGAGGCCGGAGAGCTTCCAGGCAAGCTGGGCCATAACGTCCATAGGGTTTGTGACTATTATTAAAATCGTATCGGGCGAGTACTCGGGCAGTCTCCTGGCAATCCCCCCCACTATCTCGGCATTGGCATGAAGCAGGTCGTCCCTGCTCATGCCGGGCTTGCGCGCAAGCCCGGCCGTGATAACTATTATATCGGAGCCTTTTGTGTCTTCGAGCCTGTTTGTGCCGGAGACTTTCACCGGGGAGCCCCAGAGGGGGCAGGCATGGGCTATATCCAGGGCCTTTCCCTGCGGCATCCCGTCCACAAGGTCGTAGAGGAGGACATCCGCCAACGCCTCCTGGGCCACAAGCATGGCCGTCGTTGCGCCCACATTTCCGGCCCCTATTATTGAAATTTTCTTTCGCATAAACGAACCTTATTGAAAGCTCATAATTATATAAAAGAGGAGGAAAAAGGGCAAGATATTACAGGGAAAAGAGCAAGATATTGTCAGAAAAAAAATTCACCCGGCAAGCCAAAAAAATCCGGTTGTATTTCGCAACTGGATGTTATACGATAGCTCACCAGCGCAAGAAGGGATGGGGGAAATATATACCTCTTGCGCGAGAAAATCATTTACGGGAGGTTGGTATGTACAGACTTATTCTGGCACTATTGTTTGTTCTTCCGGCGGCGGGCTCGGCATTCGCGGAAGATGCGGCCCTTGTCGCTCCGGACAGGATTTTGCATGTATGTGTAGAAGACTACTGGGGCATGTATTGGAACCTGAGCGTGAACAACCAGTCGCCTTACACCATTACCGGCACGCTCACCAATACGGGATGCCAGGGAGACGCGACCGTATCGGGCAGGGCCACCGGCAAGAACGGAAGCACCGTGGCCGCGCAGACCACGGCTGATGTAACCGATCCCTACTGCTGCGATTTCACCGCTAATTGGACAATGGATACGCAGACAAGGACGGGCTCTTATACCTGGACCAATTCCTGCGGTTATTCGGGAGGCCCCGACCAGGCTTGGGTCGTCCCCTGCACGATGGCTTTGAAGAACAGCGCGCCCGCGGGCCCGCTCGCAAAATAGTTTTTCTTCATGAAAGAAGCGGCCCGCCGGACAGGCGGGCCGCTTTATCCTTAATTACCCCTCCCTTGACGGGAGGGGTTTGGGGAGGGTGAGCTTTCCTTACCAGCTTGCCCCCACTCCGAGGTCCACGTTCTTCTTCATGTTCTCGATGATCCGTTCTTCGGCCTCTTTGAGGGCCTGCTCCATATTTTCGGGGACCTCCACTTCCCAGGTCTCTTTGTCGGCCCTGTTCATCTCGCTCATTATGGCCGCGTGCAGTCCCTGCGAGCTGAAATTGGGCACCTTGTCCTTCTTTGCGATAATACGCTCTTCGACCACCTTCAAGTACTTGTCCCTGTACTCATTGACGTCGATCTTCATTCCCCCATCCTCCTTTTTGCGGTTTTCCCCTCTTTGATTCTCTATCGCAATTTACGTTTCTGTCAATAGAAAAATGAAGGGGTGCAAAAGACTCTCCCTTCTCCTGTTCGGGATAAGGCATGGCATTGGTCTATGTCGCTGTCCTTTTTCGGGGTCCCTTTGGCATACGAGCCGAAGAGGACGACCTTTTCTATACGGCAGAACCTGTTTATGTCCGAAATATAGGATTTAAGCTTGTCTTTTATTTCTGGGTGCATAGCTAAATTGGTTCCTATTCTTCATCTGTATAGGTTTTTGCACCCGGTTTCATTAAATCCGAATAGCCAAGCTCATCCAGGGCCGACTTTGTTTTTTTCCTCCAGCCCGCGGGCAAAGAGGCGAAATATCTCCTGAACTCTTCCGCAAGCTCCCGGTTTTTCCCGATCTCCCGAAGGAGGGCTTTTGCCTGGAGGAGGTCTTTTTTCTTCTTAGCGAAGTCTTTTCTGCGCTCCGCGACCAACATCTTGTGAACGGCCAGCGACACAGGGTTCGGCACCAGAAAGGAGTATTTTTTTCTTTTCACGTTAAGGGGGTTTTCCTCGAGGATTTGCAGGTACCTCAAGGGCTCGGCCCTGATCCCCAAAGGCTTTACCGGAACCGAACTCTCGTCTCCCTTCCCCCTTTCGGGCGTTATGAATTCCACCCTGAAAAGCCCGTTTGTGAAATATGTTGCCCCGTCGGGATGAAAACCTATCCGGAACCCGAGGGGGGCGAGGCTTTTTTCAATATCGGCCTCTTTGCCCCTGTATGGCCTCTCGATCAGGATATCTATATCCTGCGTACGGATTACCGGGAGGTCAAATTCAAGCTCCTCCTTGAGTACGGGCATGATTTGCGAGCCCGCGAGCACGAAACGGACGCCCGCCCTCGATAAAATCTCTATAACTGCTTCCGCCGTGACCGTTTCAATATGTATGGCCCGGGAGATTGTGGCAAGATTTTCCCTGACCTCCTTTTGCTGCGCCTCAAGCATCTTCCGTCTCTCAATTTCCCTTGAGAGTTGGGCGGGAAATGACGGCCCCAGAGACCTTGAAACGACCCTTTCTCCTTCTCTCCATTGGTGGTAATAGTAAACGGCGCCTGCTATTTTCTTAACCGTTATCGTACCTTTCGGAAGCTTTTCGATGTCCTCTTCCATCCGGGCAAGCTCCTTGAGGAAATGGATATAATCTTCTTTTAGCGTGTCTTCTATGATCCCCATTAACTACATTTTAACTACATTTTGCCCATTTAGCAAATTTGTAGTTAAAAAAATTCCTCTCTCGTTTTAATTTTGCCCGCAAGCCACAACAATTCCGCCCTATCCAAAATCCTCCCCAGCTCCGGCCCGGGTTTCATTCCCATGGCGATGAGGTCGTCCCCGGTGACGAGCCGTTTTCCCAGCCTGGGCCTGACCTCTTTCAAATACAGCTTTAAAAGCGCCCTTGAAAACTCCAGAAACCCATTGGCTCTCTGGTTATTGGCGCCCCTTAAAATGGAATAGGCCGCAATTAAATGGATGAAGATTTCGTCTCCGGCATCTCTCAATACTTTTACGAGCGTGAGCTTTATCGGGCTTCTCTTATAGAGCCTCCTCATCATCTCCTGATAATGAAATATCCTCCCTATAAGCTCCCGTTCCTTATTTGAAAGCACAAGCCTCTCCGTCCCCCTCTCCCCCGCGCCCCTAAGGAGCAAGGCCAGTTTAAGAGAGAAGAGGTCAGCCGTTTGCCCCAGTTCCTTGAAATAAGGGAACCTCCTCGATTCGCTCTCCAGAGACCTGAGGGCCCGGAGGTTTTTACCCCTTAAACCGGGGATTATCGCCCGGAGGGCGCGGTCCCGGAACATGCGTTCCAGTATTTTTCTTGAATGGGCTTCCCTCAAGATATAGCGCATCTCCTCGGTTACGCGCTCCGGGGCGGGCTTTTTCAGTAGAGGGGAAAGTCTTTTAAGAAGAGAGGCCGTCCCTTTTTCTATCCTGAAGCCCGGAAGGGCGGAAAAACGGTAGGCCCTCAGAATCCTTAAAGGGTCGTCCCTCAGGTTCTTTTCGGAGACCGCTTTTATCCTTCCCCTTAAGAGGTCATTTGCCCCGCCCAGGGGGTCTATGATCTTTTTCCTTGATAGGAGGGGCATGGCCATGGCGTTTATGGTTATGTCCCGGTCTTTCAAGTCCTCATGGATTGTTTCCCCTCTTAACAGGGAGAAATCGAGGTGCTCGCCTCCATATTCCTTGGGGCGCACGACACGGTACATCCCGAACCGCTGATCTAATAAGATAAATGAGGCCCCGATTTGTTCCGCAAATCTTTTGGCCAGGGCGGGAAGCCCGTCCTTGACGGCAATGTCGATGTCCTTTGCCTTTTTCCCTAAAAGAAAATCCCTTACCGTCCCTCCCACGATGAAGCATTTTGAGGCGATCCCCTTCTCGCGCGCATAGTTCCTGAACTCTTCCAAAAGCGTTTTCATCCCCTCTATGACAGTCCAAATCGAATGAAAAATCAAGAGTTTTGTAATATAATAGGTAAATTTGCAAGGACAATAAACGAGGAGGCGCATATAAAATGGTAAAGGTCTACTACGAAAAAGACGTAAAGACAGACAGCCTCAAGAAGAAAAAAATCGCCGTTATCGGATATGGTTCCCAGGGCCATGCCCACGCCAACAACCTTAAAGACAGCGGGATGAACGTGATGGTCGGGGTGAGAAAAGGCCCAAGCTGGGACAAGGCCAAAAAGGCGGGCTTCAAGGTCGCGACCCCGGCGGAGGCCGCCCGCGAGGCCGATATATTGATGATGCTCCTCCCGGACGAGGCGATGGGGAGGACTTACAGGGAAGAGATAGGGCCAAATCTCCGCGAGGGCTCCTATGTGGCGTTCGCCCACGGGTTTAATATACATTTCGGGCAGATTGTGCCGCCCCAGAGCATAAACGTTTTCATGGTGGCCCCCAAGGGGCCCGGCCACCTCGTGCGCTCCCAGTACGAGGGCGGAAGCGGCGTGCCCTGCCTTATAGCCGTCCATCAGGACCCCTCGGGGGACGCAAAAAATATGGCCCTTGCCTATGCCTCATCGATTGGCGGCGGGAAGGCCGGGATAATCGAGACCACCTTCCGCGAGGAGACCGAGACGGACCTCTTCGGGGAGCAGGTTGTCCTCTGCGGCGGGCTTACCTCCCTCATACAGGCGGGGTACGAGACGCTCGTGGAGGCCGGGTACACGCCCGAGATGGCCTACTTCGAGTGCCTGCACGAGGTAAAGCTCATCGTGGACTTGATCTACGAGGGCGGCATCACGAATATGCGCTACTCCATAAGCAACACGGCCCAGTTCGGGGACCTGACAAGGGGGCCCCGGATAATAACCGACGAGACCAAGAAAGAGATGAAGAAGATACTCGGTGAGATCCAGTCCGGGGAGTTCGCCCGCGAGTGGATACTCGAGAGCAGCGTAGGGAAACCCGTCTTCAACGCGCTCACTCGCCGGGGAGAGGAGCACCCGATAGAGGAAGTCGGCGCAAGGCTCCGCGCCATGATGCCCTGGCTTAAAAAGAAAAAGCTCGTAGACAGGTCCAAAGCATAAGGATGTTCCGGTTCGCGCCGGAGGGGGTCCCGTATTTCGTCCTCTTCGGCCTACTTACCGCTTTCACGTACATCATCGGGGGCAGGTACCTGGTCCTCCTGCCGGCCCTGCTTACCCTGTTCATGTTCTATTTCTTCCGTGACCCGGCCCGGACCCCGCCCGGGGGGCCGGGGCTATATGTGGCCACGGCGGACGGCAAGGTGCTTATAACGGAGGAGGTCCACGAGCCCGAATATATCAAGCGGAACGCCATACTCATAAGCATCTTCATGAGCCCCGCGGACGTGCACGTGAACAGGGCCCCCTGCGACGGCACGGTAAGGCTGGTAAAGTATAATAAAGGCTCTTTTAAGAAGGCATTCAGCCATGAGGCCTTCAAGAAGAACGAAAATATCTCGATAATTCTCGAAGAGGCGGAAACGGGCGAGATGATATTCATGAGGCAGGTGGCGGGCACCATAGCCCAGAAGGCCGTTTGCAGGAAAAAACCGGGCGAAACGCTTAAAAGGGGCGAGCGCTTCGGCATGATAAAATTCAGCTCCCGGATGGATATCTTCCTGCCCCTTGATGTGGAACTCAAAGTCAAACCGGGCGATAGAGTAAAAGCTGGCGAAACCGTAATAGCGCAGAGGAGCCGGTATGGTGTCCCTTAGACCGTTGTATGAATCTATTGTCATTCCCGCAAGCGAAGCGCGTCGGGAATCCTTCTTAAAAGAAAGATTCCGGAATGATTCCGGACGGGGCCGGAATGACAAATTTAATAAAATTATTTATGGGACATTATCATGAAAAAAGGCATCTATATCCTCCCCAACGGGCTCACGCTTATAGGGATGTTCGCGGGCTTTTACGCCATCGTGATGGCCATAAACGGCAATTACGTGCTCGCCTCGTGGGCCGTGATAGTGGCGATAGTCTTCGACAGCCTGGACGGGTTCGTGGCCCGGCTTACGGGGAGCGCTACGCGCTTCGGCATAGAGCTGGACTCCCTTTCGGACCTCGTGGCCTTCGGCGTGGCCCCGGCCGTGATCATTTACTTGAGCTCGATAAGGTCCTTCGGGAGGCCCGGATGGGTGGCGGCATTCATGTTTGTGGCCTGCGGGGCCTTGAGGCTTGCCCGCTTCAACGTGCAGATGGTGACCACGGAAAAGCGCTATTTCATGGGCGTGCCCATCCCCGCCGCGGCCTTCGTCCTTGTCTCGCTCATAATATTTGCGAACGAGCGCGGCCTCGACTCGGACGGGAGCCTGTTCGTCCTTATACTCACCTTCGCGCTTGCCCTCCTCATGGTAAGCACGCTCCGGTACCACGGGGCCAAGGAGATAAATTTCACCAAAAGGAAGCCCTTCTGGCTCCTTGTTGCGATAGTGCTGGTGCTTGTCATCATAGCCATACACCCGCAGATAGCCCTATTCTCGTTTGCAATCATTTACATTGCAGTGGGTATAATAGAGAACATTTATCTCTTCATGAGGAGAAGAAAAGAGAAGTCGCATGAGGCCCATTAGGATATTCGACACAACGCTCCGGGACGGCGAGCAGTCCCCCGGGGCGAGCATGAACGTGGAAGAAAAAGTGCAGGTCGCAAGACAGCTTGCCCGGCTCGGCGTGGACATAATTGAGGCGGGCTTTGCGATAAGCTCCCAGGGGGATTTTGATGCCATAAAAAGAATCTCCAATGAAGTAGAGGGGCCGATTATAGCAAGCCTTGCCCGTGCAAAAGAGCAGGACATAAAGCGCGCCTGGGAGGCCCTCAAGGACGCCCCCAGAAAGCGCATCCATACGTTCCATTCGACATCGGACATCCACCTCAAATACCAGTACCGGATAGACCGGAGAGAGGCGCTAAAGCGCTCCGTGGAGATGGTCAAGCTCGCGAAGGGCTATGTGGATGACGTGGAGTTTTCCGCGATGGACGCATCGAGGACCGAACGCTCCTTCCTGGCCGAAGTGGTGGAAGCGGTAATTGATGCCGGGGCCGCAACCGTGAACATCCCCGATACCGTCGGTTACGGCATACCTTCGGAATTCGCCAAAACTATCGAATACCTGAAGAAAAATGTGAGAAACATAAATAAGGCCGTTATCTCGGTCCACTGCCATAACGACCTGGGGCTTGCCGTGGCAAACAGCCTTGCCGCCGTCCTTGCCGGGGCCGGGCAGGTGGAATGCACGATAAACGGGATAGGCGAGAGGGCAGGGAACTGCTCTTTGGAAGAGGTCGTTATGGCCCTGCGCACGAGAAAAGACCTCTTCAAGGCCGATACCAAAATAAACACCAAAGAGATAATCCGCACAAGCAGGCTCATAACGAAGATAACGGGCATCTCCGTCCAGCCCAACAAGGCCATAGTGGGGGCCAACGCCTTCGCGCACGAATCCGGCATCCACCAGGACGGGCTCTTAAAAGAAAAAACGACTTATGAAATTATACGGCCCGAATCCATCGGACTCCACAGCACAAAGCTTGTGCTCGGCAAACATTCGGGAAGACATGCCTTCAGGGCGAGGCTCAAGGAACTTGGATATGACTTGAGCGCGGAAGAGATGGAGAGCGCCTTCCAAAAGTTCAAGCAGCTTGCGGACCAGAAGAAAGAGATTTTCGAGGAGGACATAGAAGCGCTCGTCTCGGAGGAAATGGCAAGGAGCACGCCCCAGATCTATCAGCTCAAGGACCTCGCGATAAGCACAGGGCTAAAGAAGCCCCACATAGCGGAGGTGAAACTGCTTATCCGCGATAAGACCCGCAGGAAAAAGACCGAGGGCGACGGGCCGGTTGACGCCGCCTACAAGGCCATCGCCCACCTTACGGGCACAAAGAGCACGTTAAAGAAATTCGAGGTGAAGAGCATCACGGGCGGCATGGACGCGATGGGCGAGGTGAGCGTCATAGTCGAAGAGAACGGGCGCACGGTGCGCGGCCACGGCGCGGATACGGACATCATCGTCGCCTCCGCGAAGGCGTATATAAACGCCCTCAATAAACTCGCCGTGAAGAGAGTAAAAGGCGAGGAGATGCCGAGGCTCTAAGGGCGCGTTTTCTTAAAAACAGGGCAGAGCAAGCCCTGCCCCTACGCCCGAAAAACGATTAAAACACATCTCAGGTACAATTTTTAACCGGAAATTTATTCCGGTCTTTTTTGTCATTCCGGCTTGTCCGGAATCCTTCCCAAATCCGGCTTTTTGTCATGCCCGAGATTCTTAACCGGGCATCCAGTTTTTTTAAAGTATTTTGGATTCCAGTTTAAAAGAATGGTAGTAACCCGACCTACATTTCTGGGCTTAAGGAAAACCAGGCGGTGCTAGTTTTGGGTCTTTTGTACATTTAAAATGTGTGATTGTGGATATTTAAAGCTTTTTGAAGCACTATTTTCTTAGTTATTGGTTTTTAAAATTTCGATGAAATTATGATATACTTTCAAAAATCAGTTTTAGGGGGGAGAATGGAAGAAAGAAAATCCATAAAAGCGCATTATATTAAAACACAAGCATATCGCTCCTATTTCGCTGATGGTTTTATCGGAGGCTTAAGTCCCGGTGGGAAGCTCTATATAGAATTTTTTTTACAGCGGGCCGTTACTCCACGCAGTATAGAGTATGCTATAGATGAACGAGGCCTGATGGGCGAAGAAATGGGGAGAGAGGGAAAAGAGGGAATGGTCAGGCAAATAGAATCAGGACTTATGTTAGACATAGATGTGGCACGAGCTCTTCAGAGTTGGTTAAAGCAGAAAATAGAGGAATACGAAAAAAGTACCGTAATGCAAGAATTGAAGAAATTAAAAAATGTATAAATCAACTGCAGCGACAGCTCCTAATTTGAGAAGTTTCAGCCTGGGTGGAAGGGTAGATTCTTCTAAAGAAAAAAGTGCCGGGGAAAAAAACACTTTAAGCATGACTGGCTCAGAAACAGTTCTTTCTAAAATCAAAAAAACAGAATCCAATTTCCTTGCTGTAAACACAAAAATTTATGATTTGGGCTCAGATGACCACAAGCTTAGTTCCTCTATAGCGGTCATTTTGAAATACCTCGATGATGAGGTTTTGGCGATCTTCCCTGACCTTGATCTTTATGGAGAAGGAAAAACTGAGGGTGAGGCACTTAGCAATTTAAAGGAAGAATTAATCGATTTGTTCGAGCATTTAAACGAAATTCCGGATTCTGAGCTTGGTGCTGTTCCAAAAGGCTGGAAACGGACTATCAATTCATTAATTGAAAAAATAAATGGCAATTAAAGACTTTAGCGAGAAAGATATAAGAGAGAGAATATTAAACAAAATTAAGCCGGTAATCAAAAAAGGGAGAAGTCCCCACCAGGCTCACGCTCAACGTTTCCTCGTTTATTTTTACGTCCTTGACCCGCTCGTCAGCTCCCGGCGCCATTGCGTATATTATCACAACTGCTCCTCCTGATTGACTTCAAAAGAACCGACTCCTCCTTCCTTTCATGGGCCCTCGAAAAGAGGTGACCTGTTTTCTATAGACGCCGTTCACTTTTTGATGTGTCTTAACCGCGCGGTCCGGATTTTTCGGGCAATGGATACCATGCCCTCCTCCCCCGGACCTGAAAATGGTGAACCGGTTCCTGTAGACAAGGACACCTCTTTATTAGGCATACTTCATAGGATGAAAGGTAAGAGTGGAGTCATGCATCAGAGCCACGGAAAAAAAATGGGCCGAAACGAAAAAGAAACAGGGCACAAAATGATAGTCGTTCAATGTTCAAGCAAGTTTGAACACGAAAGTGCTCCCAAGTATGCGGAAGGAAAGGAGAATCCGGATTCGGGATGAACGCTAAAAAAAACGCGCGCACGCGCGCGCGATAGCCTATGTATATATGGCCCCTTGCCTCTCTTAGCTTAACTGATAGACTTTTCTTAAAACAAATTCTTGTGTAGGGGCGCTGCCCAAGGGAGCTTTAGCTCCCGTTCTGAAATGCGCCCGGTTTTTCGGAGGAATAAATGCACCCTGTTAGAGGCAATAGATTTTTCCCCATACCCACTAAAATCACCGGCACGGACGAATGCCCCGCCTCTCCGCAGACGAGAGAACAGAGGCTTCTTGAAGAAAGGATTGGCGAGCTGTCCATCACCCTGGGCGAACGGCTCGGCCTCACGCGCCGCCAGTTTCTGCGCTCCTCATGCGGGATGGCGGGTGCGTTTCTTGCAATGAACTCCGTATTCGGCGATCTCTTTTCCGTCCTCCCCGCCGAGGCCGCGGACCCCGCGCTCGCCGAGGAGCGGGCAGATAAACTTAAAGCCCAGTTCATATTCGACGTGCAGACGCACTTCGTAAGCGAGGATTACAGGGGAAGGGGACTGCTTTCCTTGAGACGGCTTGCAGCGAGGTGGAACCCCGCGATAAAAGGCGAGGAACAGAACCTGGATAAAATCCGGTACGGTAATTTCGTTAAAGAAGTCTTCGAGGAAAGCGATACGAAGATCGCCCTCCTCTCCAATGCCCCCGCAGACGACCCGAAGAGATGGTTTTTATCCAACGACCATGCGATATGGGCAAGGAAGGATTTCAACGAAAAGGCCGGCTCGAAAAAGCTCCTCGCGCACGCGGTCTTCACCCCCGGACAGCCCGGATGGATGGAGGAGATTGAGAGGGCGATATCCGAATTAAAGCCCGATAGCTGGAAGGGCTATACCGTGGGCGCGCCCTCCACCTTCTCCAGATACCCCTGGCGCCTCGATGACGAGAAGCTCCTCTATCCCGCCTACGAGAAGATGGAAAAGGCGGGCATACGGCACGTCTGCATACATAAGGGCCTCATCCCCGCCGATTACAAAACATTAAAGGGCTCCGCGTGGCGGTACGGGGGCGTGGACGACGTGGGCAAGGCCGCAAAAGACCGGCCGGGCCTCACTTTCCAGATATACCATTCAGGGATCAGGGTGGGAGGGCTTCCGCCCGAAGAGGACGTAAAGGGCTTCGAGGAGCGGGGGTATATCCCGTGGGTGAGCGACCTTGCCGCCATACCGGAGAAGTACCGGGTGAAGAACGTGTATGCAGAGCTTGGCTCCGTCTTCGCCCTTTCGGCCATAAGCAATCCGCGCTTCTGCGCGGGAATACTCGGCACGTTAATAAAAGGAATGGGGGCCGAGCATGTCCTATGGGGAACGGATTCCGTCTGGTACGGCTCGCCCCAATGGCAGATAGAGGCGATGAGGAGGATAGAAATCCCGGAGGACCTGAGGAAGAAATTCGGGTATGCCCCGCTCGGGCCCGCTCAGGGAGAAGTGAAAAAAATGATACTCGGCGAAAACGCGGCCCGGCTCTACGGGATTAAAACCTCCGCGTGACGGTGCCCATGAGCCGATGCTCTTCATTGCCCCCGATGACCCCCCCGGTGGGCCATTCGGAGAGCCTTATCCTGTAGTCCAGCCCGAGGCGCGTCTTTTTGTCCCTGGATTCGCGGTACAGGTCCATCCCGTATTGCCTTTGCGTATAGTCGTTCCATGAATTATGGAGATGCATCGCGTCCAGCGCCAATCCCGAGCGCTTTGTTATGGCCTGCTTCATGATGCCCTTAAGCCTTAAGGTCTCGCCGTGGGAATAGTCTTCGAGCATGGCGCGGAGCTCGATGTAATTCGTGGGCACGGGCCGAAAGAGTATTGCCCCTTCGTAAGTTTTCTTTTTGAAATCATATGGCCCCTCCCGGTCCCTTGCGAAATAGTTATAGAAGCCCCGGAGTTCGAGATTGGGCAGGAGTTTATATCCCAGGTTGAAATTCCAGCTGTGGTCCAGGAATTCTCTCGCCTCGTCCTCTTTGGGGAGGAGGGTCGAGGCGGTGTACTGGGCTCCGAGAAAAAGCTTTTTAAAGTCCCTCGTCTGGACGCCAAAGCCTGCCGATACGGGATACCCGAACTCGTTGAACCCCGCGCTCCCAAAGAGGCGCAAATGGAGTTTGGGGGGCCTCGTGGAGGAGAGTTGTCCTCTGAGCGTTCCCGAGATACTGTCTTTATTTTTTCGCGTGATGGGGTCCCCTTCCTCGTGCTTAATTTTCAGCTCCGCCGCGTACCAGGCCTTTTCGGTCCCGGTTATGGGAATTTCCTTTTCCCGGAGGATGCCGCCCTCGCCCGTTATCCTCCAGGAGGATTTCCGTTCCTTCTTCTCGAGCCCGGCCATCACGGCCAGGTAATAGCGGAAATAATCTTTATACGTATCCGTGAAATAAAACCCTACCTCCCTCAGGCCGTAGCTCTCCTCTTCATCTCGGGAGAAATAATAAAGATTGCCCCAGAGCATGGCCCGCCTCCAGGCATAATAGTAATGGAGATCGACCGCGTTCACCTCAGAATCGAATTTTTTATCCGAGAATTTCCCCTTTTCTATATCGAGGAAGATGAGGGGCGCACTATATGCCTTGGGGATATATTCGAGCGTAAGCCCCCCGGCCAGATATGAGTAATCTTGGCCGGAATAATAGAGGCTCCTTCCGCTAACGGAATATTCATATAAAGAGGGCTCCAATACCCGGTCCGAGTTCCACGGCCTGTAAGGATAATAAAATTCCCCTTCATAATCTCTGAGGGCGTACTTATATCCGTAAGGGATGTCTTCGGGATCGATTTCCTGGGGGTCTTCTTCGGGGTCTCCATCGGGGGCAATAAGACCGCTCAAATTTCCGTATCCCTTATATGGGTCTTCGATCTTGGGGACGAGGAGAGTATAATTTTCCCTCTTAAATTGAGAGCCATTTGTATTTTCCTCGGCATGCGCCGCGAGAGGCAGAAAGAGAGAGAATAGAAAGACTATGAGCAAGAGGGGGCGATGTTTTAAACTGCCGATCTTCTTTTTCCGGAGGGGGACATCAATGCCTTGCTTTTTTAGCAGACCGATGTCCCGCTTCAGGGTGGCAAGGGAGCAAAGGAGGAGATCCGAAAGATCGTTATAGGAGAGAGGGGAGCCCTGTTCCTCGGCCTCGCGCGCGAGCCGGAGGAGCCTTTCCCGCCTCAGGGCCGAAAGGCCCTCACGGGCAAGCGTCCGCTCGTCCCCGCCCCCCGCGAGCGTGAGCATTATCTTTTTCAGGCGGTCCTTCCCATCGGGCACCCAATAGTGGAGGACGCCCCGGGACCCGCCCCGGCGCATAAACATGAGCGCCATTACTCCTTCGGCTTCGGTCTTTTTACATCCGGCGGGGCTCAGATGAGCCCTTGATCGGTAAACCGGAAAACCTCTTGGATTTCTCTCAGGAATTAAAGCGTGCATTTACTGTGACACGGCCCGGCAAAGCCTTTCTGTAAGCCGAATCACAGAGGGTGAGGGGAAACAGAAAAGACCCTTCTAAAGGTGATTTAGAACACAAAAAAAAGGGCTAAAGGAAATAAAAAATCGGCTCATATGAGCCGAAGGAAAATGGAAAGAAAATAGTCGGGGCGGGGGGGGTGCTTGCCGGGAGCGAGGGAAGGCAGAAAGCGGCCGGACAGCAGCACAAAAACAAACAAGACATCAGGTGAAATGGGCACGGAGAGTTACTCAACTGAATAAGATCACTCGGCGCGGTTCCTGAGCGAGCGGCGCGGCAACACCCCGCCCGCTTTCACTTCTGAGCCCCGCCACCCCCATCTTCCCCGCTCCTCAAAAAAAAGGGGGGGCGGAGTTTTTCTCCGCCCCCTCTTAAATCCGTTTTCCTATTTCTATATGTACTTGTATTCCGCGAGCACCTTCCTCAATTTTTCCCTGTTCGCCTCGGCCATCTCGCAGAGCGGAAGCCTGAACTCTTCCTGGATCTTCCCCATGAGGGCGAGCGCGGTCTTAACGGGTATGGGGTTCGTCTCTATGAACATGGCCTTATTGAGCTTTTCAAGCTCGTAGTGCGCCTTCCTTGCGCCTTCCACGTCCCCGGCCTTCCAGGCATCCCAGAGCCGGGCCTGCACACGCGGGGCCACATTGGCGCTCACGGAGATGGCCCCCCTGCCCCCCAGGGCATAGAGCGGGAAGGTCGTGAAGTCGTCCCCGGAGATGACGTTGAAATCGCCCGGGCAAAGGCGGATCACTTCGCTCGCCTGCTTCATGTCGCCCGTGGCCTCTTTTATGCCCACGATGTTCTTTATCTCGGCAAGCCGGGCAACGGTCTCAGGGAGTATATTGGAAGACGTCCTCCCCGGAACGTTATAGAGCATGAGCGGGAAGCCCTTGACACTCTGCGCCACGGCCTTATAGTGCCTGTAAATGCCCTCCTGCGTGGGCTTGTTGTAATAAGGAGAGACAAGGAGCGCCCCGTCCGCCCCAAGCTCTTTTGCCTTCTTCGTGATCATTATGGCCTCGTCGGTGGAGTTGGCGCCCGTGCCCGCGATTATGGGCACGCGCCCCCCCGCCGCCTTTATAGCTATTTCTATTACCCTGTAGTGCTCGTCGAAATCCAGGGTCGCGGACTCGCCCGTCGTGCCGCAGGGTATGATGGCATCCGTGCCTTCCTCTATCTGCCATTTTACGAGGCTTGCGAGGGCCCTCTCGTCCACTTTCCCTCTCTTAAAAGGGGTCACTATCGCCGTCATCGAGCCTTCAAACATGGGCATATTGCCTCCTTCTCATCATGGGATATCGATTTCCCCCGTGAAGACCTCTTCAGCGGGGCCCGTCATATATAAATTGCCGTTCTCTTTCCAATCGATAATAAGCTCGCCTCCGAGGAGGCGCACTTTGACGCGCCTCTCCGTGAGCCCCTTCAATGAGGCGGCCACGGCCGATGCGCTTGCCCCTGTTCCGCAGGCAAGGGTTTCGCCCGAGCCCCTCTCCCAGACCCTCATCTTTATCTCTTCCCTGTTTATAATTTGAACGAATTCCACGTTCGTGCGCTCCGGAAAGAGCGGATGTGTTTCTATTATAGGGCCATAATGCCTGACAGGGAAGTCCTCCACGTAATCCACGAAAATCACCGCGTGGGGATTTCCCATCGAGACGCAGGTGATTTTGAATTCCCGGTCGTCCACTTTTAAAGGGTAGTCTTCCACCTTTCCGGACAAGGTTGCCGACATAGCGTCTTGCGGCTCCATATTGCGCAAATCTACGGGGACATCCGCCGGGCCTAATCTCGGTCTCCCCATATCTACTCTTATCAGGCCGTTTTCATCTTTAGCCGGCTTGATTATCCCGGCCTGTGTCTCAATTTGAAGGACCTCTTTAGGGGAAAGCCCTTTTGTCCAGATATATTTTGCGAGGCAGCGTATGCCGTTGCCGCACATCTCCACCTCGGAGCCGTCCGCGTTGAATATCCTCATCCTGAAATCCGCCTTCCCGGAGGGGAGGAGGAGGAGGAGCTGGTCCGCCCCGATCCCAAAACGCCTGTCGAGGAGTTTTTTGGACATCTCCTCCAAATGAAGCCCTTCGAGATTATTAGAGAGGCCGTCCAGGAGGACGAAGTCGTTGCCCGTCCCCTGCATCTTCGTAAAGGGGAGGGTCACATCTCTCCTCTAACCAGGTCCCGGTAGGTCTCTCTTCTCCGTATGAGCCTGTGCTTTTTGCCGTCCACGAGGACCTCCGCCGCCCTCGGGCGCGAATTGTAATTGGAGGACATGCTCATCCCGTATGCCCCGGCGCTCATCACGGCAAGGAGTTCGCCTTCTTTTACGCCCCTAAGCTCTCTCCCCCTCGCCAGGAAATCCCCCGACTCGCAGATAGGCCCCACGACATCGGCTTTTATCGAGGCCCTCCGGGGGGATTTAATCACAGGCAGGATTTCATGGTGCGAGCCGTAGAGCGTGGGCCTCATGAGGTCGTTCATCCCGGCGTCTATTATCACGAAATTCCTTTCGGAGGTCTTTTTCAGATAGAGGCACCTCGTAATGAGTACGCCCGCGCTCCCGACAATGGACCTCCCCGGCTCCAGTATGAGCGTAAGCTCTCTGGCCCTGTTTTTCAAAAGCGGGCGGAGCTTTGCCGCAAGGTCCTCCGGATTCGGAGGGTCATCTCCCTCTTTATAAGGGATGCCGAGGCCGCCGCCCAGGTCCAGGTACTTAAGGCGGATGCCGTTCTCCTCGAGCCTTTCTATTAATAGGAGGACGCGCGAAAGCGCCTCGACAAAAGGGGCAAGCTCCGTAAGCTGGGAGCCTATATGCTTATGCACCCCCACCACTTCGATATTCTTCATCCTCGCGGCCGCCTTATAGTATTCGAGGGCGTCCTCTATGGGTATCCCGAATTTGTGCTCCTTCATCCCGGTCGATATGTAGGGATGGCTCTTCGGGTCTATATCGGGATTCACGCGGAGCGCTATCGGGGCCTTGACACCCATCTCCTGGGCCACCCGGTTTATTTCCTTCAATTCCTCCGCGCTCTCCACGTTGAACATGAGTATCTTCTTTTTGAGCGAAAGGCGTATCTCCTCCTCCGTCTTCCCCACCCCGGCATAGACGATTTTATTTGCGGGGATGCCCGCCCGCAGGCCCCGGAAAAGCTCCCCGCCCGATACTATATCTCCTCCCGCGCCCTCTTTGGCCAGGAGCCTTATTATCTCGCCGTTGGTATTGGCCTTGAGGGCGTAGCAGACGATATGCCTGAAATCCCTGAACGCCTCCTTGTAGGCCCTTATGTGCCTGAGGACGGTCTTTTTGCTGTAGACGTAAAGGGGGGTGCCGTAGATGCGGGCAAGATCGCCCATCGCGACACCTTCGGCATACAATTGACGGCCTTTATACTGGAAAAAATGCATAAAGTCTTATTTTTTACCACGAAGCGGAAGCGAATGTCAAAAAATTATATTTAGATTTTTTAAATTTCTTTTTTTAAAAAATCACCCCGTTCATTTTCTTCTTCCATTTTCTCATGAGATGGTTTAATATTTAGCGGCAAAGGTTTGTACCTTTTGGTTTTTTTACTGTGTGAACCATATGGCCAAGGAGGTGGGTATCCGCCTAAAGAGTTGCAGACGGGCCTCACTCTTAAGGCTTCTATTTGTCCTATTCGTGTCCTTTGCCTTCTTTTTTAATTCCGTTGCCTATGGCCTTGAGGTCACGGCGAGGGCCGCGGTTGTCCTCGAAGGGGAGACCGAGAGGATCCTCTATGCCAAAAACCCGGACCTGAAGCTCCCGCCCGCAAGCACCACAAAGCTTGTTACGGCCATGGTGGTACTGGACCACCTGAACCCCGAGGACATCGTGAGGGTAAGCAAGAAGGCCGCCCGCACCCCCTCGGTGAGCCCCCGGCTTCTCGCCAACCAGAAATTAAGGGTGAGCGACCTCCTGTATCTCTCCCTCATGAGGTCCATAAACGGCGCTACCGTTGCCCTGGCGGAAACGGTGGCGGGCTCCGAGTGGGCTTTTGTAAAGCTCATGAACAAGAAGGCCCAGGACCTTGGGGCCATGAATACCCGGTTCATTAACGCCTCGGGCCTGCCGGGGAAGGGGCAGTACATAACGGCCCTGGACCTTGCGAGGATAATGAAGGCATCCCTCTCCTACCCTCTCCTGAAGGAGATAATGAACACCCGCGAGAAGGTCCTCGTCACGGACAGCAGGAGCTTTGTCTTGAAGAACACGAACAGGATGCTCTGGATGGACGATTGCTTCATAGGCGGAAAGACCGGCTTTACGCGGGCGGCCCGGCATTGCCTGGCCTTCGCGGCCACAAAGGGCCAGAGCACGTTCGTGGCGGCCCTCCTTGGAGAGGGCGTGAGGGATTCCCTCTGGCAGAACGCGAGCGCACTTCTTTCAACAAGCGTCCTTGTCGCCAGCGGAGATGCCTCGCCCGAGATATACGTGAATGCGGAGACCCCTGTCCTTCTCGCCTCCTACGATATAAGCAAGTCGGCCAAGAAGACCAAGCACAAGCACTCAAAGAAAAAAATCTCTAAAAAGAAGACAGCCGCAAAGACCGGGACCATCTACCATAAGGTGAAAAAGGGCGAAAACCTCACCACGATCGCGAAGAAATATCACCTGGGACTTCAAGAACTCAAGGACCTTAACGGGATCAATACCAAAAAAGAGGCCCGGATAAAGGCAGGCCAGCGCCTTAAGGTGGGCAAAAAGACGATAAGAAGCAAAAAGCCTCTCCAGGCGGCGGGAGAGACCGCCAAGGAAGAGAGCTGAGACCCTCCTTTCATTGACAATCTCCCCGAGGCTCGATTTCCTTATACCCCGTGCCCGAATACGAAATGAATGACGAAATTATAAAACCTGCCGGACCCGAAAAAGAGCTTCCGGGCCTCTTCGGGCTCTTCCGTTCCTCTCTCCTCGTTTATAGAAAGAGGTTCCCTTCCTTTATCCCGATCCTGCTCCTCTTCACGGTCCCCCTTGCGCTCGTATCCTATATTGGGGCGGGGGCCCTTTCGGAGGCCGGCGAAAAAGGGGCCTTCGAGGGAGGGGCAGTCCTTGCGGGATTTGCCGTCGCGTTCCTCCTTTCCATACTCGGGCAGATCGCCTTCATTTACGCCATCGCCTTCGAAGGGCTCTCGATGGGGGAGGTTTTCGGACGCTCGGCCGAGAGGTTCTTCTCATTTTTCAAGGTCTATCTCCTTTACGCCCTTATAATCTTCTCCGGCCTTGTATTTCTTGTCATACCGGGGATCATTTTCAGCATCTGGTTCGGGTTCGCCCCGTTCATACTCGCCAGGGAGGACGTGCGCGGCGTGGACGCCCTGCTTAAGAGCAAGGAGTACGTAAAGGGGAACTGGTCCCGGGTGTTCGGCCTGCTCCTTGCCGTATGGCTCGTCTCCTTCGCCTTGAGCCTTATCCCTTATGCCGGACATATCCTTTCCATCTTTTTCATACCCTTCGTGCTGGTTTACGAATACCTTCTCTACGAAGGGCTCAAGGAGAGAAAGGGCGGGGATTTCGCGTTTCAGCCCTCCAGGTCGGACAGGATAAGCTGGCTCGTGATCGGGTCCCTGGGGCTTCTCATCTTTATCGTTTTGGGCCTCCTCCTCATCCGCACCCGCCCCGAAGTCCCCGAGATAATAATCACCCCCACGGAACAGGTGTAAGGGCCGGCCTTTTCGGAATTTCGAATGGGAGAATCACAGGAGCATTTGTCGAGTTATTATGACTTCATCCGGTACACCGCGCGAGAGCGGTAAAGAAATTTTTTGCAAGATACTTCCTGTAATTCGCACTGAAACACTCCATTTCAATTGTGCGGATTTTCGGCCATAATCCTTTTTTAGTATTGTAGAGGAGTTAAGATGTGTGATTAATATTGAGGACTGGGGTGTCCTGTTTTACGTAGGGGCGCTGCTTGCTGCGCCCGGACGTCATGCCCGAGGTATTAATCGGGCATCCATTTTTGCGTGTTGTTTTTAAATTGGATTCCCGCCTGCGCGGGAATGACGGCGAAACAAGAAAAAGCGGGCGCTTCGATTTAAATCTGAGAATTATCTTTCCAAGATTGACCGCTTTATTTTTAGCCTTTCCTGAATTTTCAATCCAAATGATTGCGTGTAAATGGGTGGGCATCAATACGAATTCATCAAGCCGGACTTCAGGATAATTCCGGGAAATTGCCTTCCATTCGTTACAGGCAATTTGTTTAATTCCCTCATCGATGAAAATGCATTCTTTCTTCCACGAGCAAATCGTTACAAAATACGCCCCTGCTCTTGAATAATCCCAACCGTTGAGCCTTATGGTTCTTCTGTGATGGATATCGGGGTCGTATCGCATGATGTAAAAATATCATTTAAAAGGCGGGCGCAGCAAGCAGCGCCCCGGCCTTCGCCGGGATAAACTCCAGCCGGAATCCAGTGACGTTAAGATGTTCAATGAGGCCAAAAGTCGCTGGATTCCGGGTCAAGCCCCGAATGACAGACATAGGACATTGATTTACAGGAGTCAATAAATCCCCCCGCCGCTTTTACAATATCTCCACTTTGGCCCGGGCACGGAGCCGGCCCGCCCAGGCCTTCATGCGCTTTTTCCCCTCTTCGGCCACGAGGCGTTTGCGGAGGGACTCTTTCATGTCCTCGTATGGGGCGGGGCCGCACTCGCTCTGCCCCTTTTCCTTCTCGTAGAGGGCCTTGATACGGGCCTCGTCTATTTGTATCCCGGAATATATTTGGCGGGCGGCTATCAGCTCAAAGAGCTGCATCCGCTCGATGCGGTCCTTGAATTCGGCCTCGGTCACGCCGAGATTTTTCAGATAGGCCTCGTACTCTTTGGCGCCGCCCAGGCTCTCCTTCATCCTCTTTATGACGCCTTCGGCGGTCCCGGGCTTCAAGGCAATCCCGGTCCTTTTCGCCTCCTGCACGGCAAGCTCCCTGAAGATGAGGTTGTCGAGCGCCTTTTTTTGTATTTTTTCCTGCAACCCGGGCGTGATCTCTTTCTTTTCGCCCAGTTCCGCCGGGGCGATAGCGTTCATTTCCCTTACAAGGTCATGCATTGTTATCCGGGCGCCGTTCACCTTTGCCGCAAGGGCCTTTTTGGCCTCTTTAACGGCGGAGGCGTCCTGTTCGCTTTTTGGGGCGGCGATATGGGCGGCCGTTTCCCCCTGCCCTTTTTTCTTCTCCTCTTTCTTGTAACAGGAGATTGTGATCACGGCAAGAAAGAGCAGTATAAAGATTCCGGCTATCGGGAAAATCCTTTTCATCTACTTCCCTCCTCTTAAATGGAGCGGGCGGGGAACCCCCGCCCGCTCTGTAAAGCGTACTCGCCCGAACTAATTATACGGCATCAGGGGTTCGCGGCGAAAGTGACCGATATCGTATGAGGCGTGGTCACGCCCGTGAAGGTGTATTCGGATACCGCCCCCACGGAAGCGCCGTCTACAAGCACGTCGGCCACGTGATAACCAGCGTTCGGGGTCATCCAGAAGGTCTGTGAGCCCCCGATCGCGACCTTTACCACGCCCGATGGACCGATCTTCCCGTTGGGGCCGGAAGTGGCCGTGATCGAGGCGTCAAAATCGGCCCTTATGGTGTGGTTCGCGCTGACGTTTGTAAAGGCATAGCTCGTGAGCTTGCCCATATAGATGCCGTCCACATAGACCCCTCTGACCAGGTATGAGCCAAGGCTGGTGGTCGCGGGAGTTATTGTGAAAGTCTGGCCCAAGCCGCCTTGCACCGTGACCGCACCCGAAGGCGTGATCGTGCCGCCGATCGTCCCTGTGGAAGCCGTGATGGTATAGGTCGGCTGTGCCGTAAATGTGGCATGGATGGTGTGCGGCGTGGTCACGGCTGTGAAGGTATAAGAAGTCACCG
>Ga0214473_10000655_pt1 | contig 48192 bp, 52 predicted proteins | sample RVTome_7_FD_203509 | JGI IMG/M metagenome (GOLD analysis project Ga0214473, IMG submission 203509) | Soil microbial communities from uranium-contaminated site in the Upper Colorado River Basin, Wyoming, United States - RVT98D197 | ecosystem: Environmental > Terrestrial > Soil > Contaminated >...
TGGGATCAACCGTTTCCACCTCACCCTTTTTAGTCCTAACCAGTACTTTATTTTCAGTATAACGGCCGGTTTTTTCGTCAAAAGGAGCATTAGCTTGGGCAATGACATATTTATCTTCCTGATCAGCCGTCAGGTACTCGACTTTATCGGTAACCTTGCCGTCCTTGACAGTCCTAAAAGGCGTTTCTATAAAACCGAACTCATTAATCCGGGCATAAGTCGAAAGCGTGCCAATCAGCCCGATATTCGGACCTTCCGGCGTTTCAATCGGACACATGCGGCCGTAATGAGAGGGGTGCACGTCACGTACTTCAAAGCCGGCCCTCTCGCGGGACAAACCGCCCGGCCCTAAGGCGCTTAGCCTTCTTTTGTGAGTTAACCCGGCCAATGGGTTAGTTTGATCCATAAATTGAGACAGCTGGGAACTGCCGTAAAACTCTTTAAGGGCCGCCACTATCGGCCTGATATTAACAAGGGTTTGGGGAGTAATGGTTTCTACGTCCAAAGTGGTCAGCCTCTCGCGGACAACTCTCTCCATCCTGGCCAAGCCAATGCGGAATTGATTTTGAATCAGTTCGCCGACGGAACGTACTCGCCGGTTGCCGAAGTGATCGATGTCATCCGTATCGCCAACGCCCTCGCCCAGCTTAACTAAATACCGTACGGTCTCCAAGACATCCTCTTTGGTCAAAATAGTCGTATCCGTGGGAGCCGAAAGCCCGAGTTTTTTATTGGCTTTGTAGCGCCCTACCCTGGCTAAATCATAACGCTGGGGGTTGAAAAACAGATTATCAATCAAGCCTCTGGTGCTCTCGACAGTCGGCGGTTCACCGGGCCTTATCTTGCGGTAAAGCTCAATGAGTGCTTCTTCGGCACTGTTAGTCGTATCAGCCTCCAGGGTCAATTTTATAGAGGTCGCGCCGTCAAACAAAGCCAAGATTTCTTCATCAGTGCCGAAACCCAAAGCCTTTAAAAGGATGGTTACCGGCACTTTACGCTTCCTGTCTACCCTGGTATAAACGATATCTTTTTTGCTGACTTCCATTTCCAGCCAGGCGCCCCGGCCAGGTATTATCTTTGCGGTGTACATCAGCTGGTCGCTGGTTTTATCGACCTCTTGGTCGAAGTAAATTCCGGGCGAGCGCACCAACTGGCTTACGATAACCCGCTCGGTTCCGTTGATAACAAATGTTCCCCTCGTAGTCATCAAGGGAAAATCACCCATAAAAACTTGCTGCTCTTTTATCTCGCCGGTTTCCTTGTTGATGAAGCGAACTACAACGAAGAGCGGCGCCGAGAAAGTCATGTCCTTCTCTTTACACTCATCCACGGAGTATTTTGTTTCACCGAACTCGTAATCGCCAAATTCAACAGCCAGCGTACCGGTGAAATCAAGTATGGGAGAGATATCGCTAAGAGCTTCGGCTATTCCTTCTTTGAGCAGCCATTCAAAGGATCCTTTTTGGATTTGTATAAGGTTGGGGACTTCTAAGATTTCGGGAATTTTTCCAAAAGTTGCTCTTTCTCTGAGTCCTGATTGATGAATTCTCAAGCGCTTAACTCCTTTAATAAGTTCGAGTTTGCATTACAAAAACGAGGAAGGTAAAATAGCAAAAAACGACCCCTTAAGGTCATTTTTCTTTGATTGGTGCTACCGATCCCCGTTGCTTTTGGCCACAAACTACAAATATACCACCGCTTAAATATACTGTCAACAAAATATTTCGGGTTTTTAGACCAGATTTTGGACCAGTTTCAGAACCGCGCTATCTAAATCGTTTTCAAAGGCAGATACGGGGTTGTTGTCCATATAGACGACTTCTTTGCCTAAATCCAAAGCCGTGCTTGTGGCTACATCGACGGCCGCCGCCTTAAGCTCGGTCAACAAAACATCAAAATCACCGGCCGCTTTTATGGCTTCCAGTAATAACGGGCGGTTGCTTAGCTGGTTAGTTATGGCTACTACTTGGGCCCCGTGTTGCTGTTCAAGGTGGCTTTTTATCTTTTCCAAGCCATCCTTGGCCGTCGTGGCCACCAGAACCTTTCGGCCGGCAATTTTTTGCAGCGGCGCCGGTCTGAAAACCGTAAGCACCACCGGCACTGCCGGATTGACGTTATTAATAACCTCAAGCAATTGTTGAATTTTTCCGGGACTTGCCTGGGGCTCTTCGCACATGGTGATCACTATTAAATCGGCAATCATCAAACGGTAAGGGCCAAAATAACCGCCAATATCCTGCAAATTTTGGTAAGCCCCGATAACCAGAATGTTCTTATCAGCTTTTACCGGCGGAATAGCAGAGCCGCTTCCCTCTAAAATTACCAAATCATTATCAAGCCCATTAGCTTTTTTAGCGCCTTCCAACACATTGGAAATGAACGGTTGGCCGGCCAGTCCGCCGCCGGCCCGCCGGCAGCCGATTGTCCTCACCCTGCTCATAAGAGCATCTTCGTAGTAATCGCTGGCGGCGTGTTTTCCTTGACGGCTTTGCTCCAGTAAGTACTGGGGAGTCAAATCCAATTTATCGCCTTCCAGAATTTCCGGTTCGGTGGGGCCGCCTCGGCCCATGGCCAGGACAACCGGATTAAAATCTTTCTTTAACAAGCGGCTTATATAGGCACTTACGGCAGTTTTTCCCACTCTCTTGCCGGTGCCGATAATAGCGATTGAGGGCTTATTTAAAATATTTTCGAGCCTGGGCGGATTGAATAAGAAATCAGCTCCCCGGTAACTGACGCCGTGCTTTAAAGCAATTGAAGCCAAAGTAAAACGTTTGGTGTAATCAAGAACCGGCTCATCACTTAAATCAATAACCAATTCAGGCTTAAAAATTTCAAGAGCTTTAATTAATGATTCTACAGCTTGTTCCTTGTCCTCCATAGCTTCAGCGGAGGAGGATTCTTTGACAATCTCAACTCCTAATCCGGCCAGCTCGCTTTCATCGGCTATTTTTTCCGTGCCGCCGATAAAAACAGCCGCTTTCAAGTCATAATCTTGAGCGATTTTTTCCAGCGCCGCCTTAGTTACCGGCAGATAGTGTTCGCCGTCAATAAGCGCTATCGCTGTCTTCACTTCAGTCCCATTAACTGGCGGAGGTCTTTTTTAGTCCAGCGCAAATAGCACTTGTCTTCCTCTTGTTTTTCAAAAATGCCCTCAAGAGTTCTCTCACCGAAAGGAAACTTCTTGAAGATTGAAATTTTATTATCTTCGATTTCAAAAATATGATAACTGGGCTTTATGAAGCCCCTTAACTTAAGGCTGGAGATTGTGGCCGCGGTTGTTATAATCATAGTCTCAAAACGCCAAAACCAGGGAACGTGCTTATGGCCGGTGAGCACCAAGTCAACACCTGAATCAAGCAAAACCTCCAGTAAATCGCCGGCATCATAAACTATGTTTCGCTCGCGGCCGGTTCCCGGCACCGGCAGAAGATGGTGGTGCATGGCGAAAATTCTTATGCCTTTAGCCTTCTTAAAATGCTCACTTAGCCAGCCGTAACGCTCGCGGCCAATCCGTCCGATATCTAAATCAGGCTCGCTGGAATCCAGGCCCACGATAGTAACCCCTTTAAGACGCACCACCCTATGGCGGGGGCCGAACAAATCCTCAAAATGAACATAGCCGACATTACGCGAGTCATGATTGCCGGGAATCACTAAAACATTGGGACAGTCGATCTTATCGATAAAAGCTTTGGCGGTTGTAAATTCCTGTCTGAAACCCATGTTGGTGAGGTCGCCGGTAATCGCAACGACATCCGGTTTAATCTCATTAAGCTCTTCAATCGTTCGTGTCATGAGGTTGGTGATGAAAAAAGGGGAGCCGGCGTGAATATCAGTTATGTGGGCAATTGTAATTTTTTTCATTATCTATAGCTTTTTTCGGCCCGGGGCAACCTCCCTAAACCTCCAAGAGCTTTGATGCCGCCTTCAAGCAAGGAAAACCAGTTTTCGTCTTCGTAAGTAATAATATTAGGCTCTCCTTTTATCTTGCCCAGCTTTGCCGCCCTTTTTATTGCGTCTTGATAATCACCGAAACCGTCGATCAAGCCCAGTTCCTTGGCTTGAGTAGCCGGCCAAGTCCGGCCGGTTGCCAATTTCCTAACTTCGGAAACCGTTAGTTTTTTGCGGGCGGCAGCCACGTCATCGATGAACTGGTTATAGATTTCGGAGGCGTATTCTTGTAGAATCTGCCGTTCTTCCGGCGTTAATGGCTTTGACGGGTCGCCCATAGTCTTGTACTTGCCTTCTTTTATTATCGTCATCTTTACGCCCAATTTCTTATAGAGTTCCTCAAGATTAGGCACTTCAATGAATACTCCGATAGAGCCGATATCAGCGGCTTTGGGAGAGATTATTTCTTTGACCGGACTTATTGCATAATAGCTGCCCGAGGCGGCCACTTCGGCTACCGAGGCGATAACCGGCTTCTTTTTGGCCGCTTTTTGCACTTCCTCATACATTTCCTGGGAAGCGGCCGGCGAGCCACCGGGAGAGTTAACCCGGATAATGATGGCCTTTACCGAGTCATCATCAAGTGCTTCTTTTAAGTTCTCGCCGAAAATCTCCGGGTCGGCGGACGAACCGCCGCCAAGAAGAGAGTCCGTTTCACCGGAAGCACTGATAACTCCTTCGAGCCTGATAACGGCAACGGAGTCCCCTTCAAAAGCTGAAGGACCTTTGCCGGTAGCCAGAAAGTAAATTCCGAGAGCCGTTGCTATAAAGCTAAAAAACAGTATGGCTACGATAACCGCTATCGTTATAATCAACCATTTTTTACGGTTCTTTTTAGGTTTGTTTTCTTCAGAGGTAGTAGTCATTTGGTGATTTTCCGGTAGATGCCTTCGTAAGCATCAACCATTTGCTTCACGCCGAATTTTTCCTCAACCCGCTTGCGGCACTCAGCCGGCGAAATCTCATCTATCTTATGGATTGCTTCGACCATGGCATCGATATCTTTCACAACAAAACCGGTTTTTCCATCCTCGACTACCTCTGGTACGCTTCCAAATGGAAAAGATACCACCGGCGTGCCGGCCGCCATTGCTTCAATCATAACCAGCCCGAAAGGCTCAGACCACTGCAACGGGAAAATAAAGCCCCTGGCCTCTTTGAATAAAACCCTCTTTTCCTTCTCGCTTACCTCGCCCTTGAAAACGATTTGCTTGCCATCGACCTTCGGCGCCACTTCCTTTTCATAGAAAATAGTATCAGTGCCAGGGTCGATTTTGCCGGCCACAACCAACTTTATACCAGCCCTGATAGCGACCTCTACGGCGATATCGGAGCCCTTGCTTTTGGATATCCGGCTTAAATAAACAAAATAATCCTTCTTCTTGTCGCTATAAGGATAGCTGGCAATATCGATAGCGTTGTAAACATTGCCAACATAATTTAAATCCTCTGGCCCTAATTTGCGCTGTTCAAAACTGATTGAATTATAGTAAACCGTCTTTTTATAGGCTTCATAAAACGGGCTGTTTATATCGGTAAATATGCCGTGTAATGTATTTAAAACTGGCGTCTTCGCAAAACTGCCAAGAGCCACACCGGTATAACCTGCGTGGTTGTGAATCACGTCAAAATTGTGAGCTTCCAAAAAAGCTTGGCCGGCGTGCAACAAGTCGGGCACGGGATTGCCCAGTAACGTTCTGGGGGGAGGCGAATGATACCAGGATTTTAGCTTAGCTTTTGTGATTGAGTCGCCGGTCGCAAACAAAGTTACTTCGTGTCCTCTTTTTACCAGCTCTTCCGTTAAAAGATGAACGACTAATTCGATACCGCCGTATTTTCTCGGCGGCACTCTCTCCCAAATAGGAGCGACTTGGGCTATCTTCATTCTACTTCCTCCTAACAAGCATCTGCATTAGCCGGTGGCCTTCTATTATTCCATCAGCTGCCTTGGCAGCCGCTTGCTCATCAAAACTTCTAGCGCCACTTTCCCCAGGATACAACATAAAGGGCACTGCGTCACTGGTATGAGTCCTAAGTTTGATAGGCGTGGCATGGTCAGGCAAAAGCAGTATCCTGGTGTTTTTTATATCCAGGTTTTGTAAAAGCAAACCGGCCAGGCGCTTGTCGAAATTCTCCAGCGCCTTTACCTTCTCGCTGATATTGCCGGTGTGCCCGGCCTCATCCGGCGCCTCAACATGCACGTAAACAAAATCATCTTTTTCTAAGACCGAAAGCGCTTCTTTGGCCTTGGCCTCGTAATCGGTATCATAATAACCGGTAGCCGTCGGTATTTCCGGTGCCCTTAAGCCGGCGCTCACCGCCAATCCTTTAACAAGGTCAACGGCCGATATTACACCGCCTTTTAAGCTGTACCGCTCATAAAAGGAGGGCAATTCTTTTTTGGTGCCCCCGCCCCAAAGCCATATCATATTGGCCGAAGGCTGGTTCTTTAAAACTTCCGCTGATTTTTTGGTGAGGTCAATCAATATTTCAGCCCCTTCACCTTCCGGCCAAATCGCCCCAAGCGGCTGGCCGATAACATCGTGAGGCGCAACAGCCTTGATTTGACTTAATTGCGTATCTTTAAAGACAACCAGGTGGCGGTAGCTGACACCGGAGTAAAATTTAACTTTTTCGCTGCCGAGGCGCTTATCCAGCTCTTTTATCAGCTTGGCGGCCTCTTGGGTATCGATATGGCCGGCGCTGTAATCGGCCATCTTCCCGTCTTTGATTGTGACTAAATTACAGCGGAATACGAAGTCTCCCGGCATCAACTCTATTCCCTGGTAAGCGGCCTCCAAAGGACCGCGCCCGCTGTAATATAGAGTGGGGTCGTAGCCTAAAATACTGAGGTTGGCCACATCGCTTCCGGCCGGTAAGCCTTCAGGAATAGTGCGGGTTAAACCGACAGTAGAGTCAGCGGCAAGCTTTCTGATATTAGGCATATCCGCCGCTTGCAGGGGAGTCTTGCCGCCAAGTTGCTCAAGCGGATAATCAGCCGCCCCATCCGGCACCAATACAACGTATTTCATTCAAACAAGACCTTTTCGGCTTCGGAAAGCTGAGGTTTTATTTTAATCACTTCGTTAGTTGATTTAATGGCGGTGTCGGGGTCTTTGAGGCCGTGACCGGTAAGTACACAAACTACCGTAGAGCCGGCCTCTACTTTGCCACTTTGACGGCTTTTTACCAGTCCGGCTATGGAAGCAGCCGAAGCCGGCTCGCAAAAATAGCCTTCCGAATCAGCCACTTTTTTATAAGCGGAAATTATTTCCTCATCGCTGACCATATCGATAAAACCGCCGGATTCTTTAGCCGCTTCCAAAGCTTGTTCACCCCTAGCCGGTTTGCCGATTCTTATGGCCGAGGCAATCGTTTCCGGGTTTTCTACAGGATAGCCCAGGACCAGCGGAGCCGCTCCTTCGGCCTGAAAACCGATCATTTTTGGAAGCTTCGTGCTTAAGCCAGCCTCTTTGTACTGGTTAAAACCCATCCAGTAAGCAGTGATGTTGCCTGCGTTACCGACCGGAATAGCCAGGTAATCCGGAGCTTCCTTTAACACATCGCAAATCTCGAAAGCGCCCGTTTTTTGCCCTTCGAGCCGGTAATGATTTATTGAATTAACCAGGGAAACCGGGTGCCGCTCGGTCAGCTGCCTAGCAATCTCCAAAGCCTCATCAAAAGTGCCGTCAACCGCCAAAACCTTACAGCCGTGAATAAGAGCCTGGGCCAGTTTGCCAAAAGCTATCCGGCCCTCAGGAATAAGAACAGCGCAGTTAATCTGGGCTCTGGCGGCATAAGCCGCCGCCGAGGCCGAAGTGTTACCGGTTGAAGCGCACAGCACCATAGAGGTCTTATCTTCCATAGCCTTACTGATAGCCAGCGCCATGCCCCGGTCTTTAAAAGAGCCGGTGGGATTTAAGCCCTCAAGCTTAAAATATAAGTCTATGCCAAGCTCTTTGCCTAAATTAATCGAAGGGAGTAGAGGTGTGTTGCCCTCCAGAAGGCTGACTACCGGTGTGCTGTCAGAAACAGGCAGAAATTGTTTGTACTTATTAATAATTCCCATAATGTTTGGTGCCCCGGGGTCCTGTCGCTGCGGCATCTTACTTTGCGCACCGACTGGTGTTAGGATGCACACAGTCAGGATGCGCAAACCAACATGCCTCCGCGCCACCCCTCAACTACTCTCCACTCTTATTACATTATTAATTTTATCGACCAATTCCAGTTTGCCGATGCCCTTAAGCGCTCCCCGGAGATTGGCTTCAATTACCGGATGCGTAATAAATACAAGTTCGGCGAGAATGCCACGGCCGGATTTTTTGGTAGCCGGCCCTTTTTGAATAACGCTCTTGATGCTTACTTTTTTGTCACCGAATATTTTAGCGATTTTTGCGAGCACTCCCGGCTGGTCAGCCACCGTCATCCGCAAGTAATAAGAGCTCTCAACCTGGCTTATAGGGCTTACAACCCTGTTCTCGTAACAAGTGCAAACCATGCGCTTGCCGGTTACGCCCTGGTTGATGTTCTTAGCTATCTCCAGGCAATCGGAAACGACCGCACTGGCCGTCGGCAGACTACCGGCTCCTTGTCCGAAAAACATAACTTCGCCGACGGCGTCGCCTTCAATAAAAATCGCGTTGAACACCCCGCTTACCGCCGCCAGGGGATGCTCTTTCTTTATCATGGTGGGATGAACCCTGACCTCGAGCTCATTTCCTTTATTCTTGGCTATAGCCAGCAGCTTGATAACATGGTCCATATCGGCTGCGTAATCGATATCCTTGTCGGTTACAGAAGTTATGCCCTCCACAAATACCGCATCTTTAGTAACGCGGCTGTTAAAAGCTATCGAGGCCAGGATAGCAATCTTCGAAGCGGCATCGCCGCCGCCGACATCGGCCTGCGGATTGGCTTCGGCAAAACCCTTTGCTTGAGCCTCAGCCAGCGCCTGGTCATAACTCCAGCCTTCATCGGTCATTTTGGTAAGGATATAGTTCGTCGTGCCGTTAACGATGCCCATGATGTTGGCAACGGAGTTAGCGCTTAAACTGTCCTTAAGAGGCTTGATGATAGGTATGCCGCCGCCGACGCTGGCTTCAAAGTATAAATCAACCTCGTTTTTATTGGCCGCCTCAAATAATTCCTTGCCATACTGAGACATTATTTCCTTGTTGGCCGTTACAACGTGCTTTTTGTTATTCAAAGCTTTAAGGATAAGGTCTTTGGCCGGTTTCGTGCCGCCAATAAGCTCGATGACAATATCGATTTCAGGGTCGTTAACGATTGAGTAGGGGTCGGTAGTAAGCATTGAAGCACTGACTTTCACCGGCCGCTTTTTCCGCTTGCTGCGAACAGCGATCTTTTTTAATTGAAGAGTAGAGCCCAGCTTGCGCTTATAATCTAAGCGGTGCTTTGCCAGCACTTTATAAACACCACTGCCAATCGTCCCTAAACCAAGTAAACCTATATTAATAGTTTTTTTCATAATTGCCTCCGAGGGGTGGCTCTGAACCTGAGGATCTATTTTCTTTATCGATCAAGCCGAATAACATCTTCATAGGTTTCACGTCTGATTAGCACACTGGCTTTCCCATTATCAACCATTACCACCGCCGGTCTTGGCTGCCGGTTATAATTATTAGCCATCGCATAACCATAGGCACCGGTAGCCGCTACACATAGGATATCTTTTTCCTCTACGCTAGGCAAAGCTATATTCTCAATTAAGACATCGCCGGACTCACAATGCTTGCCGGCAATAGTAACCCGCCGCCGGTTCTTCTTGTTAGCCTTATTAGCGATTAAAGCCTCGTAGCGGGCACCATAAAGCATAGGCCGTAAATTATCGCTCATGCCTCCGTCAACCGAAACATAAGTCCTGATGCCGGGAATTTCCTTAACCACCCCAACGGTGTAGAGACTTACGCCGGCATTGCCGATAACCGAGCGGCCAGGCTCAACAAGCACCTTGGGCACTTTCATTTTATGTATTCTAGCTTGCTTCTTGACCTCAGCCGCCAGAGTTTTAACGTAAAAATCGATGCCTACCGGATTGTCTTTGGCGGAATATTTTATGCCGAGGCCGCCACCTAAATTCAACTCTTCCGGTTGCCAACCGGTTTTTTTATAGATAAAAGCGCTAAACTTTACCAACTTGGTAATAGCCTTAACAAAGCTTTTAACCGAGAAAATCTGCGAGCCGATATGAACGTGAAAACCTTTCAAGTGGAGGTTTTTAGCCTCGAGAGCTTGCCCGATATAATCAACAACACTCTTGTCCATCGAAAAACCGAATTTTGAGTCCTCAGTGCCGGTTTCAATATACTTATGGGTATGAGCACTTACACCCGGCGTAAGCCTTAAAAAAACAGACACCTTCCGGCTGGAATTACTCAAAGCCCTTAACTCGAAGGGATTATCGACTACTATGTTGCCTATTTTTGATTTAAGGGCCAAATCAAGCTCATCGGGAGTTTTATTATTTCCGTGCATGAATATCTTGGCCGGGCTAAAACCGGCCTTTAAGGCCGTATAGAGCTCGCCGCCGGAAGAAACATCCAGGGAAAAATCGTGAGCCTTAAGTAAACGGCAAAAGCTCTTGCACAAAAAAGCCTTGCCCGCATATATCAACTCGTAATCGAGGCCAGATTTCTTAAAAGCCTTTTGATATGCGCTTAAGTTAGCGACAACAGTTTCTTTATCGATAATAAACAAGGGCGTTTTGTAGCGGCGGGCAAGTTCGAGGCTGTCGATACCACCGATCTGTAAATGACCTTTTGAATTAACTCTGGAAGTAACAGGTAAAACCATAGCTATAGTCTATAGTCTGAAGTGTTCTAAGTAAACTAAGCCTAAACCTTGAGCAGAACAGGGGTGGCTTTAGCTTTATCGAGGTCCTTAACTACGCTGGTAAAAGCCTGAACCAATTCTGGGTCGAATTGCCGGTTTGAAAATTTCCAAAGCTGGGACAAGGCTTTTCTCTTCGACATAGCCTTGCGGTACGGCCGGTCGGAAGTCATGGCCTCAAAAGCATCGGCGATAGAAATTATCCGGGCCAAAAGCGGGATTTTTTCACCGGAAAGGCCATAAGGATAACCTTTGCCATCCCAGCGTTCGTGATGATGCAAAACTACCGGCAACGCTTTTTTGAAATCCTTTGAGAATTTTAGAATAGAAACGCCGAGTTGCGGGTGCTTCCTTATTTCGGCAAATTCTTTTTGCGTTAATTTATGCGGCTTGAGAAGAATTTGGTCGCCGATGCCTATTTTGCCCACATCATGCAGGAGGGCGGCTATTCTTAGATGCTCCATTTCCTTCGAATCCAGGCCAAGCCTCTGGGCCAGGAAAACAGCCAAGCGGCTTACCTCTGAAGAATGGACACCCGTAAATCTGTCCTTCAAGTCGACTGCCGTTATCAGAGTTTGAATAGCGTTAAGGTCGGCGTTATGAGCAATCCGGCGCAGACGCTCGGCATCGAAATGGATTTCGGGCAGTAGACTGGGCTCAAACAAACAAATCTGGTTCTTGCCTTGCTGTTTAGACCGGTACATGGCGATATCGGCTGCTTTAACCAGTGAAATCATGGTGGACGCCGATTTCGGAAAAACAGCGATACCGATAGAAGTGGTCATTAGCGGCTTGAGATCAAAGCCGAAAATCCTCGTCGAGGCAATTTTTTTGCGTAGTTTTTCGGCAACTACCCTAGCTTCTTTCTCGTCACTTTCCGGCAACAAAGCCACAAACTCATCCCCTCCGTAACGAGCCATATAGTCAGTATCACGTAAGCTATCTTCCAGCACTCGCGAAAATTTGCGCAGCAATAAATCGCCCGAATCGTGGCCATAAAAATCATTTATGCTCTTTAAGTTATCCATATCAAGCAATAGCAAGGCAAAAGGCGCCGATTTTCTTTTAGCCCAGCTTATTTGTTTCTGTAAAATTTCTTCGAAGTAGCGGGAATTATAAAGACCGGTTAAACTATCGGTCCTGGATAAAACAATCGTCTGCGCATGGAGCTGGGCATTTTCTATAACCACCGCCATTTGGTCGGCAATTGAAGAAAGCAGCTTAATCTCTCGCTGGTTGAACTTGCATGTCTCATTTGAGCCAAGAGTTAAAACACCCAGCATCTTATCCTTGGCAATTATAGGCAAAGCGATAACACCCTTTATTTCCTCTTTGGCCATAATAGTCGTCCTGGTCCGCAAGTCTTGCTGGGCATCTTCGCTGGTGACTATTTTTTTCCGAATAGCAGCTACGCCGGATAAACCTTGGCCCATAGGCAAGCGCTTCATATTTTTTACAAAGCCGGCACTTAAACCCTGGTGAGCCTTCATCTCGAGAAAATCATCATCAGCTAAAAAAACCGCCGCCGCTTTAAAATTGGCCCATTCGATAAGGCGCTTCAATGCGCCGTTTAAAATTTCCTCCAAATTCAGGCTTTGCGAAAGGGTTGCGTGTAATTCATTAAGCAGTTGTAATTCTTTATTGCTTTCCAAAAGCTCTTCGGCCAAACGTACCAATTCGGTTGTGACTTCGACCATATGTAAAGCGCCTATTACTTTGCCGTGAGAATCTTTGATGGGGACAGCGTCGATCTGGCAGGGATTGGCGTTTTTGCCATTCTTTAATAAGCAGTTCTTGTCTGTATAGCGCTTGGACTGGCGCCAGGGACAATTGACAGGCTGTTTACCGTCGGCATGAAAAACCTCATAGCAATGCTTCGTAGTTAACTTTGTTTTGCCGGTAAGATTAACGGCATGGGAATTTGCGTAAATAACCTTTAGGTTGGGACCAACAATAAAAACGGGTTGCTTTGAGTGCGCAAAAATAGACTCTAATTTAGCATTAGGTAGCGTTACCTTGCTGTAAGGCATTGTTCAACTCCCAGCCGCTCTATTACTATTTTACCACAAAATGGGTATCTTGTTAAGAGGTGGGTTGCGGAATGATTAATTTAGATTCATTTACAAAAGAGCCTGGTAGGACAGGGATTGCGACCGATTTTGACGGGACGATTAGCGCTATCGTGCCCAAAAATTCCGATGCCAAAATCGATGAAGATGCCAAACGAGTGCTTGCCCGGCTACAAAAACGTTACCGCCTGGTTTCGGTGATAAGCGGACGCCCTGTCAGGCAACTGGCTGAACTGGTTGGCCTTAAAGGGCTTTATTATGTAGGCAACCACGGGGCAGAGTATCTAACAAACGGGAGATATGAAGTAGCCCCCGAGGCTGCCGGGATTGCGCCGACACTAGCCAGAATATATCAAGAGTTAAAAATTAATGAGCACAATTTTGCGCTTGATTACAAAACCTATTCTCTCTCCATTCACTACCGCACTCATCCAAGCCCGCAAGCAGCCGAGATACGGCTGAGCAAAATTTTATGCAAATATAAAGAGCCGGACTTAAAAATTCTTAAAGGCCGTATGGTTTTTGATCTATACGCCGAAGCCATAGACAAAGGAAGAGCGGTTGAACACTTGGTTAAAACGTTCGGCCTGAAAAACTTTCTTTATGTGGGTGATGACCGCACCGATATTGACGCTTTTAAGAAAATGCAAAAGCTTGAGAGCTCGGGAGTGAAAACGCTGAGGATAGCTTTGGTTAGCACAGAAGCACCGGATGGCTTAATCGAAAATTGCGACCTCCAGTTGCATTCTCTCAACGAAGTGAATAATTTGTTAAGACATTTGTTATAATCTATTTAATTTGCTGGCGTAGCTCAGTTGGTAGAGCAGCGGTCTTGTAAACCGCAGGTCGGGGGTTCAAATCCCTTCGCCAGCTCACTTCTTTACTTCAATCTCATCCAGAACCAGATAGTCGAGGGCGGTTCTTTGGAAGTTTTTGACTTGAGGCTTTACAAGATCATAGGCAGTCGCATGATAAAGCGGTATAACCGGCACGTCGTCTAAAATCTTTTTCTCGGCTTGGCGGAATAGCTTGATACGTTTCCCTTCATTCAAAGTACTTTGCGCCTTTTCGATTAAAGCGTCCGCTTTCTTGTTGGAATAATAAACAACGTTATTAATGCCTATGCTCTTCGTCGTGAAATTCTGCTCTAGAAAGGCATTGAAACTGGGCTCGCCCACCCAGGATACCGGAAATAACCCCAGCTCGCCGGTCATCATCTTATCGATAAAAGAACCGAATTCCATTCCCTCGATTCTCACGTCGAAGCCCACTTTTTCCAATTGATTCTGCACTACCTGGGCAATCCGGCTATTGGACTCACCGGCATTAGGATACGTAATGGTTACCGGGCCAACAGCCGAAGCGCTTTCATAACCGGCCTCTTTAATAAGTTTTCTGGCCTTGGCCAGGCTGAACTTCAATTCAAAAATAGCCGTGGAATTCCCGGGAACGGCGGCGGCCGTAAAACTTCTGGCCATTGTAGCGTTTGGCACAGCCTTTTTCAGAAGAAGCTTACTGTATATAGAGTGAGCAACAGCTAAGCGCAATTTCTTATTATCCCAGGGTTTTTGCTTTACATTAAAAGCATAGGCATAAATAGAGAGCAAATCCGCCTTTTTGATATTTTTAGCCATATTTTTATCACCTTTTAAGGTGCTGACCTGGCTCTCAGGAATCGGAGTGGCATCGACGCTTCCTGCCTTGTACTCTCTTAGGGCGGCTACATCGGTTGTAAATATCTTGTAGACAGCTTTCTTTACCCGCGCTTTTTGGCCATAATAACTCGCAAATCTCTGAAGAGTGATTTCTTTATTCCTCTTCCAGGAAACAAAGCTAAAGGGCCCGTTTCCGATGGGGTGCTTGGCAAATTGCTTGTCGGCGAAAGCCGCTTGCGGCAAAGGCGAGAAGACCGGCGCCGGAAGCGTTACCATGAAATCAGCAAAGGGACGGCTGAGGGTGATTTTTAAAGTGTATTTATCGAGAGCCTTGACGCCTTTTAATTCTTTGGCTTGCTTTCCCAGCACCTCTTCGTAACCTAAAACAGGTTCCAGATAATAAGCCGCTTGGGATTTATTCTTGGGGTTGGCGACGTAGTCCCAGGCTTTTTTGAAGCTGTAAGCACTCACTTCCTCGCCGTTGTGAAACTTGGTGCCTTTTCTTAAAAAGAAAGTAAACTCTTTGGCTTGCTTGCCGACTTTCCAGGATTTCGCAACAGCCGGCTCAACCGCCAAAGTTTTCGGATTGTATTTCACCAGGCCGTCGAACAGCTGATGAGCGATATCTATTCCGATTGTTTCGATAGCATTAGCCGGGTCTATGGCCGGGGGAGAGGCAGGCACTGCGACCCTGAATGTGCCGGCAGGTTTAGCTTGTGTTGTACAACCTGAAATAAACAATACGGCGATTATGGCTGCGACTGATAATTTTTTCATGGCTACCTCCCGTGCTTAGCTTTGAGAGTAACCTAACCCTCTATTTACTAACAAGCTAGTTGCCATAAGGATTTTTGGATTTCCGGATTTTTGCGGTATGCTAAGAAGTGCCGAAAAGGCAAATCGAATAATTAACATAGCCCTCCTGTTAAAGGTGGGCTTAAAGGCGTTTAAGGGAAAATGAAAAAAACTTTGCTGAAAATAGGTAAGAAAGACCAAAAGACACTGGAGCTGGCCCAGCGCTTGGCCTTACCTGGAAAAAACTCAGTCAACGTGAGCGCGGGCGCCAGAGCCTACCTTATAAGTCTCCTTGGCGATTTGATTAAAAAACCTTTGCTGGTAATCACTCTCGAAGAGAACCGCGCCAAGGAATTAGCCTCTGAAATCGGTGTTTTCACGGAGGCCGGATACCTGCCCAAAGCGGCCGAAATGCAAGGCTTGGATGATACTGGCCGCCGGATATCCGCTCTGAACAGACTTACCCAACCTAAAAGCATCGTTTGTATGGGCGTTGATACTCTTGCCGATAAACAACCGGCTCCCCAGGAATTACCAAGAGCTTTCTCTATAAAAGTTGCCCAAGACATTGCATTGCCGAATCTAGCCAAGAAATTAGTTGATTTAGGTTTTGAGCGTGAATACCAGGTAGAAGTCCCCGGCCAATTCAGCATAAGAGGCAATATCTGCGACATTTATCCGGCCGGCGACGAGTATCCAGCCAGATTAGAATTTTTTGGCGACAAAATAGAAGAAATCCGCCGCTTTAGCTTTATCGACCAGCGTTCAAAAGAAAGAGTTGGAAAAATAAAAATCGAGCCGGCGGGGCTCACGGCCAACTTAACAGCAACCATAGAAGATTACTTAAGAGCTGATTATTTGCTTATTTTTGAAGACCGTGCCCTCTTTAACAGCCGCCTTAAAGAAAACAATATTTCTTTGCCCCGTTCTTATGCTTCCCTGGACATTACCAGTCTGACCAGCGAAAGCCGCCACAATATTCTTGACTTCAACCCCCTACCTTTCGAAGCCGGCGAGTTTGAAAAAATTTATAAGTTCCTGAATGAAAAGCAAAAAGAAGGCTACCTGACAGTGGTTAACATTAAGGAAGAAGGAAAAAGGGCCCGTTTTAAGGAGTTGCTCTCGGGCGGGCACCTTGCCTTCGAGGAAATGCGCCCCAATCTGGCTGTTATGCAGCCGCTTATTTTGCTGACCAATCAATACACGGACAGCAGCTTTTCCTGGCCGGCGCAAAAACTGGCCTTCATCAGCGATAAAGACATATTTATCAGGCAACTGCAGGAGCTTCCGGCCAAATTACATAGCGGCCATGTCCGTATTTCCAGCTTCGAAGACCTGAAGAAAGGTGATTTTGTCGTCCATATTAATCACGGAATCGCCAGCTACGAGGGCTTGGAAACCAAGGAAATCGATAAGGTCGCCCGGGAATACCTGAAGCTTGCTTACGCCGAAGGAGACAGGCTTTTCGTGCCGGTTACCGAGATGGATAGAATCAGCCGCTACGTCGGCGCTGATGAGAAGCCGCCCAAGATTTCAAGGCTTAACTCGAATCAATGGTCACTTACAAAAAGCAAGGTAAAAAAGTCAGTCCGTAAACTGGCCGTTAACCTGCTTAATTTATATGCCGAAAGAAACGAGGCCAAAGGGTTTGCCTATTCCGGGGATGCTCCCTGGCAACAGCAACTGGAAGACGACTTCCCTTTCGAGGAAACAAAGGGCCAGCTTTCAGCCATTGAAGAAGTCAAACAAGACATGCAGCAACCCAAGCCGATGGACAGGCTTATCTGCGGTGATGTCGGCTATGGGAAAACCGAAGTTGCTTTAAGGGCGGCCTTTAAAGCCGTTTTGGATGAAAAACAAGTGCTTTTTTTAGTGCCAACCACAATTTTGGCCCAGCAGCATTTTAATACTTTCAGCTCCCGCGTAAATCCTTATCCAATAAATGTGCAAATGCTCTCCCGGTTTAAAACCCGCAGCGAGCAAATAGAAATCGTTGAGCAATTTAACGAAGGAAAAGTCGATATATTAATAGGCACCCACCGCTTGCTGCAAAAAGACGTGAAACCGCGCTCCCTTGGCCTGATAATCGTCGATGAGGAACAGCGCTTCGGAGTGAACCACAAAGAAAAGCTGAGAACTTTGAAAACGGATGTCGACGTCATCTCTCTTTCGGCCACGCCCATACCGCGCACCTTGCAAATGGCACTAGCCGGAATAAGAGACTTAAGTGTCATTGAAACGCCGCCGGATAATCGGCACCCGATCGTTACTCACGTCGGCCCTTATGAAACGGAAAAGATGATTGAGGCTGTTAAGCGGGAATTGGCGCGCAGCGGCCAGGTTTTTTATCTTTATAACGAAGTCAGAACTATTAACTCGGTAGCCGATAAGCTTGGGCGTTTGATACCGGAGGCTAAGATTGCTATCGCTCACGGCCAGCTTAAGGAGCGGGAGCTTGAGAAAACTATGCTCGCCTTCCTGGAAGGCCGCTTTAATGTTCTTTTGACAACTACTATCATCGAGTCGGGAATCGATATCCCGAAAGCCAATACCTTGATAGTAGACAGAGCGGAAAAATTCGGCCTCGCCCAACTTTACCAAATCAGAGGACGCGTCGGCCGCAGTGCCCAGCAAGCATACGCGTATCTTTTTTACCGTACGCATCTTACCGAAAACGCCGTCAGCCGGCTTAAGACTCTGGCGGCTTATACGTCTTTGGGCTCAGGCTACAAAATAGCTCTTCGCGATTTGGAAATCCGCGGGGCCGGCAATCTGCTGGGAGCCGAGCAAAGCGGCCATGTCGCCGCCGTTGGCTTCGATTTATATACTCATCTTTTACAAAATGCCGTTGACGAACTGCGGGGAGCGAAACCGAAAGAGAAAGCCAAAGGCAGAGATTTGCCGGTCAGTGCCTACATTCCGAAGACTTATATCGTTGATGAGGGCACGCGAATCGATTTTTACCAAAGGCTCGCCTCTGCTAAGACGGAAGAAGAATTTGAAGAAGTGCTTAAAGAGATGGCCGACCGCTTCGGCCCCTTGCCGAAAGAAGTCGAGAGCTTAAGATCGATTGCCCTTCTGAAATTTAAGTAGTGCCTGGTGCCTGGTGCCTGGTGGTTATATTTCTGGCAAGCAAAGTAATGGCAGTCAAAAGTTCAAATCCCGTCCCCGCTACTAAAAAATTGCTCTCTTTTTGAGGGCTATTTTTTTGCCCGGCTGTCTAACTTCCAAATTAACTAGACGCCTGGGCTTCTTCCAAAAGCCCTTTGTACGGGGCTTTTTTATTGCAAAAATGCAAATCTCGGATGGAATTTGAACTTTAGATAACCTGGCGACAAGAACGTTTTTTTAATAAAAACATGCTTATTGTTTAATAAAGTAATTGCTATAATTTAAGGTAAGAGAGTTTTTGAACATATGAATATCGATGAAATAACGACAGACAATATCTCTAGCGGACTATTTAGACAACCAAAACGAACCTTATAAAAAAACCGCTAAGTTCGAGTGTTATGCCTAGGAGGGGAAAATATATGTTTTCATCTGAAGCAGATATGTTTTTTAGAGAACCATCCGATGCTCCGAGTATTCCGGGCACTTTTGGTGTGCTGTATTTGCTTCGACGTGACATTCTTCAATGCTTTGGGCTTAACCCTAACACAGGAAAAGAATATCAAGAGCCTATTCTATGGCCAGGCGGTATGGCAATTCTCGCGGGGATCGATTTATTAGCAAAATTCTTCAAAGGCAGTGACGCCATCGGAGAGGTAGGACAAAGATTCAAGAGTTTCATTGACCAGTATTTTCAACTAAGCTTAGAAGAAGATAGAGAAACGATCTATCAGCTCAGGAATTCACTTCTTCATTCTTTTGGACTTTATTCTCAGACTAAAACACAGCAATATCATTTTGTCTTAACCGCAAATAATAATAAAATGCTGATTCAAAAAATCGCGCTTGATAAATTTCAAATCGATTTACGTAGTCTTCATTGTGCGTTCGAAAATGCCCTTATTGCATACGCTATGGATTTAAACAAATCCGAAGGCTTGCAAGTAAAATTTTTGCAAATGTTCCCAAATTATGGAGCGCTTTCAATTGGTAGTCTCAATCAACTGGCTATTTCTTAGCGACAAGCTTACTTGTCAAAATTCAAACAAGAAATTGGATTGAACTTTAACAATAGAATACTTACTATCTTAACAATAAAAGATTAAATTGTTAGTAAAATTGAAATGCTAGGAGCAAAAAAGTATACATGGAGAAATTGTACATAGTTTTACTGTTAACAAGCATTGCGCTTTTGGGTCTTTGTATTCTAATTCGCAAAAAAAATAGCTTTGATAAAAGACGAGAGCTTGCCATTGAGTTCGTGGAAAAAATAAACCTTTATGCTAACAGTAATGGCGGAGACACTGAATCGTATGGATGGCTCTTAAATCGCTCAAATAGAATGCAGAATCAGATGGGTTTACGAGGTATCTATGAACACTATATTCCTCCGTATCAAAATTATGCGGTAAAAAATTATCCCATCATTCTTAATATGCTGCCTGAATTACGCAAATCCCTTGAAGATAGTCTGTTTTCGGGCCAGGCAGGGCAATATGTAAAGGCCTTGCAGGAAGCGATAGTAATGCATATTGGTTCGGTAGAAGATATTCTGGTTAAACTGGAATCAGAGGCTAAAAATCCACTAATATGGTTTAGAGAAGGCGTTCGAGAATTAATAGCACTACCAGCTAGTATTTTGAAATGGCTAGGCATCATCAATGAAGCCACTGCCTATAAAATAAAAGCAAACTTTCTTTTTAAAATGGCATCTGGGTTGGCAACCTTAATTTACTTATTGAGTTCTATTGTTTCGTTAGTTGTCGGTTGGAAGCCATTTGTTGAGTTTATTCTTAATAAATTGCCCCGATAATGTAATTGGAATGACAAAACCCCCATGATTGTTGTGTCAACAGTCTCTAATTTCTTAATCTATTTAACTAACCGCTCTAGCTGCCTTAATATCAACAACTCGTTAACCTGCGAGTTCAAATAACGTCTCATCCGGTCTACCAATTTTTGACCAAGAAAAATGCCTGATAGAAAGGCATTTTTTTATTCCCAAAAAGTTAACCCCGGACGCTATTTGAACTTTTCCCTCAATCAAGCCTTTAACGAGGTACTAACCTTACTATTAAGATGGTAGAATAGGGATTAATAACTGATCAACATATTCTCAGCAATTAAAATGTGTGTGAACAACGTGTCTGAAGATTTTAAAAAAGTTTACCAAAAATTAAACGAAGCCAATAAACAAGCATATTCTGATATTGAATCAAGTTTTGCTTATTTAGAAGAAGCGGTAACAGGGTTGGATTCAGTAAAATTATTGAGCCAACTAAACTTAACATTTCTTTTTATTCCAGAAAATGAATTCACAGAAGAAGGCGCAGACGCTATAAAATGGGCAAGATGGATCGAGTTTTTAGCAGGACTTCTATTATCGAAAAACTATTCCGGAAAAACAAAAACTGATATAGACGGAAAAGACTTAGAGAATATCGAAAACCTTTTAGACGATTATTTTAATAATATCACCAAGTTTTTAATAACCTCGTCTCCTTCCAGTAAAGATAAAAGAACAGAAAGGATTATCAATTCTGCTAAGAATTACTCTCTACATGTAAGAGGGGAATCGTATCCTCATCAGCTGAAAGAAGTAGCTCAAGGTATCTATTCACAACACGAAGATTGGTTTAACAAAAATCTTGGTTTTACCATCAGCGACGCATTGTCAATCTCGGAATCAATTACCGAAGAATACAATCGTAGATTAAATGAAGCTAGAGATTGGTCTTTGAAGCATGCGAGTGAGGAAGTGAGTGAGCTCATAAAAAATAAAAAAGTCAAAGAAAAGGATCGCAAAGAATTAGAAACAAATGCTAGCTGTTATTATCTTTTTGGTAGCTCAGATGCAATTTTATCTTTTACACTTGAGGATCTGGTTAGATCCTCCGGTTTTTCTGAAAAAACATGTAGCCGATATCTAGAAAGATTAAGCCAAGTATTTGGCTATAGAAATGCTAAATTTCCCGATACTTTTACCAATCCACATAGTGCTCCTTGGGATTACAATACACTCTATGAACGCCCCATAATTTTGCATAATGGTAAGTATTTTGTCCCTGTTCCATCTTTGTTCTTAGAGGTTTTGCTGAACACTTTCTATTATGACTTAATCAGTGATGATGATTATTGGAAAAGCGAGGGAGAAAAGAAATACGGTAGTTGGCTAGAACAAAAAGCTGCTTCTTTTTTAAAAAGGGTTTTTCCGGAGAGTGAAATTTATCTTAATCCTTGTTATCCGAATGGAGACGAACTCTGCGATGTGCTTGTTTTACATGACCGAAAAGTTTTTATTGTGCAATGCAAAACAAAAAGACTGCGCTATGATTCTCAGATAGGAAAAGATTTTGATTCAATTAAAGACGACCTTAGTAAAGGAGTGAAAGAGTCTTACGATCAAGCGCTTCGGGCACGAAATTATTTTTTTGATAATAAAACTGCCAAAATTAAGCTTCGAGATAGTGAGTTAACGGTTGACTCAAAACAAATCTCTGATACTTTTCTTATGAGCGTCACCTTGGGTAACTACCAAAATTTGACGACAAGACTTGCAAACACTAATCCTAGCCTAAATCTATTTTCAGATAATCAATATCCATGGGCGGTGTCTCTATTTGATCTTGGAATTATTACAGAATTGATTGAGTCTTCGTCTATATTTATTCATTATGCCAAATGTCGGCTCGCTGTAGAAAGAACAAGTTTTGAACTTTTAGCTGATGAAATTGATTTGTTGGGCTTTTATTTTTCACAAGGGATGTCATTTGAGGCTAACGATTTCAAAAATATTAGCATGGCAAGCCTTGATGGATTTTCAAAAGAGATTGACCGATATATTTTTGATAAATATGTGTGTGGCAAAGACTCTAAAAAGCCCGCACAGGAAATGCCTGCTTTATTTAAGGATTACCTTCAATGTATTGATGGATTAGATTTATCATATAAAACCGATTGCGCCATAAAGCTCCTTGACCTTGATTCCAAAAGCAGAGAGTTTTTCATCGATTCTGTTGAACAATCGAAAGAAAAAACTATAAGCGATAATAAAATACATAGTTTCTCTGCCGTTTTAGGTAATAATAAAATCGGATTTTCATTTCTATCAATGAATGCCAAAAATGATGTTGAAAAATTATTTCAAAATGTCTTTTCTTTTGCCGTAATGAAAAAATATGCAACTAAGTGTAATGAGTGGGTTGGTTTTGGATGGGATAAAAACAGCAAAAACTTGCTCGATGTTGCAATATTTCTATCGTTTGATTGGCAAGAAGATCAAGAGATAGCCAGGGTGGTTAAAAAGAACCTAAGGCAAGTGAAAATGATAAAAATCAGAGATTAACATGATAAAACTTGTAACTAATAACAACTATGAAAAATAAATATAGCTTGGATAAATCGACAATTGAAGCAATAGAACGAGCTAAAAAGCAACTATTTTTGAGTAAGCCCGCCATTGATGCGATCAAGAAGAGCACATCACAGCTTCACAACATACAAAAATCCTTTTTAATTAGCACGAAATATATAAATAGTCTAAATCAGGCTTTTAAGATAACGGGTCAATATGTTGAGACGATACGAGGTGTTGGCAAATCTATAAGTGCGATAGCTGGGATTAATCAGCAAACTATTGAACAATTTTCAAATGTATTTAGCTCTGTTAAAGCGCTAATTGATTCTGACATCTTCAAGCAATTTGCCAAGATGGCAAATAAAATCAAGGATCAGCAAGAAAGAGAAGAAGTACTCAATGCCTTAATTTTATACAGTTGGTTTATAACACCTTCTCTCCCAGTGGAGGAAATTAATGAATTAGTAATTAAGCAGAAGGCAAAAGGCAGGGCAATCAGTAACTATATGGTTAAACTTTTTAACGATGATAACTTTGCTTTTACAGATAAAGTTACTAGCCGATGGAGCTTTAAATATAGAATGCGAATCATTGATGAAGGGATAGATGCTTTTAGGCAAGGAAATAATTATGCAGCAATATGCACTTTGTTACCTCAAGTTGAAGGAATTGCTCTTGATTACGTTAATAGAAATAATGGAGTTTTTGCTCATGTTGATAAGAAAAGCCCCAAATCAGTTGTTTCAAACGCATTTAATGAGGGTTTAGATAAAACCATTGAAACACAAGCTTTACTTAAATTTATTGAGAACATAGCGTATGTGAAAGCTCTCCCGGGGATAAAGCCAAAAAGAAGCTTTCACCGTCACAAAATATTGCATGGTGAAGGAAAAAATTATGGGAATAAACCAAATGTTGTAAGATGTTTGCTTTTGCTTGATGCTTTATCGTGGCTCGCATAGATCAACCTATTATGTATCGCTCAACTGCCTCAATATCAACGACTCGTTTACCTGCGAGTTCAAATAACGCTTTATAAGATTCACCATGAATTTGATTGGGAAACAACCAAAGAAAAATTTAGCCTATCTCCTTCATTAACTATTAGGATTGAACTCCTGGGTTATTGGAATAATTTTAAAATCGTACTTAAATCCTGAATTAACTGGCAATTCTATGTTGATTATGCAAACGGCAGAAATTACTGATTGTAAATCATGAACCTTTAGTAGCTTATTAATCGAGTATTTTAAATTCGGAGATGCTAGTGGTGTTACAAACATATTTGGCACAATCAATAGAAGATTATTACAAGAAGGATCAAACTGCTTCACGGAACGCTTTATTGGATCAACAAGAGCATCATCAAACGAAAAGGAACGAGCTTCAGCATTAATATACTTTGGCTTTTCTAGCCGATTTTTCTTTTCTTCTTCCGATAAAGATGAATCGTCCCATATTCCCTTTCTCCAAGAAGGAGCTTTCACTTCTACATCCCAAGTTTTATCGTTAATATCCTTAATCTGAATATCTAAAACATGACCATCTTTTCCCGGTGGCTCTAATTGTAAAATATCCAAACCTAGCTTTTCTTTTAGGAAATAAATTGCTTTGATTTCAGCAAGCAATTCATCGCGTTGTTTTTCCTTTTTAAAGCGATTCTTATTATTTTCGAGATAGGATGGACCAACTTCTTGAACTGTTTTTAACCATTTATCAATTTCATCATTCCATTCGTCCGAATATCCAAAATCATCGCTATAGCTTTGCGAAGAGAGATATTTATTATAGGGCTGAATAATAGCGGTTTTTTTAACCTTTGCCATAAAATCAAATTAAAGCGTTTTAATTTATTTAGCAAGAGGTTTTTAGCTAATACCTGGTTTTCGTAAAAGATATTTGCTTCTCTAACTGCCTTAATATCAACAACTCGTTTACCTGCGAGTTCAAATAACGTCTCATCCGGTCTACTAAAAAAGCCCTTTGTACAGAGCTATTTTCAGTTGTTAGTGTTTAGAAAAAACTTCAAATATCTCTAGACATTACAAAATCTTGATTACCCCAGTTACCAAGGGGGCCCAAATTAAGCATTTAATAAATTGATAAGCGCCTGTATAATGCAAATAATACTAAATCAAAACAATAAGCTAAGTTTTAAAGCGAAAAAAAATAATTAACACCCTAAAAGTTAGGGCTAAATATATGAGTAAATCAAACATTCAAAAAGTTGAACACTTTGTTGTTGACGAAGCAGGCGATCCAACTTTTTTCAATAGAAAAGGTGTAAATATTGTCGGCCAAGAAGGCTGTTCAAAAATCTTGGTTCTTGGATTTATTCGTACAACCAAACCAGATGCGCTTCGCAAATCAATTATATCCTTGAAGGATGAGATAGCTAGCGATCCTTACTACAAGGGAGTTCCTTCTCTGGAAAAAACAAAAATTTGTTTTCATGCAAAGAATGATATTCCCGAAATAAGAGAAAAGGTATTCCGAAAAATTGCGGCCCTAGATTTTAAGGCAGAATTTTTTGTTGCCAGAAAAACGGAAGCAATATTCTTGAAAAGGCATCGCAGTAAAGAAAACTTGTTTTACGATGACCTTATCACCAAGCTATTTGAAAACAAACTTCATAAAACTGAAAGAAACCTAATTTATTTTGCAACCCGTGGCAATAAAACAAGGCAGAAACCGCTCGAAGAAGCTATACAAATAGCAACACTAACTTTTGAGAAGAAATGGGGCGTTAAGAACATTGGCCAAATTAAAATATTACCACAATCCCCGGTTGGAGAGCCTTGTCTACAAATAGCCGATTATATGAACTGGGCTATTCAACGAGCATTTATCAAGAAAGAAGATCGATTTCTTAAGGTCATCGAAGACAAGATTAGTTACCTTGTAGATATTTATGACACAAAAACATATCCAAAGAATTTTTACAGTAGAAAGAATAAGTTTGATATAACAAAAATAAGCCCTCTATAGCTAGTTCGCTTTCGCGAATCACGGCATGAAGCCGACTTTCGCTTATAGAAGACTTACCTATATAAGTATATCCCCATATTGTATTTTTTAACAAGGGCAAATGAAGTACATGAACAAGAAGCATAAGGAGTTACAATCGCAAGATATAAAAAGCTAAGCAAAGAATTTGCAAGGAAGAGCTAAGAATAGAATAAATACAAACATATCGTAGTGCTCTTTCCAACCGCCTTAATATCAATAACTCGTTTACCTGCGAGTTCAAATAACGTCTCATCCGGTCGAGTCTTTTGCTATGTCTCTTTACCCTCCAAGCGTTACCCACTATAGTGATTACTATGATTCATGAATACATCAAGCAACTGGTAACAGCTGCGGTTAAGGAAACTCCCGAACTTAAAGAAATAGCCTCTCAACTTGATTTTAGCGTTGAGCGGCCCCGCCATAAAAAATACGGCGATTGGTCTACCAACGTAGCTATGGTTGCCGCTCCCATTTTGAAAAAAAGCCCTATGCAAATAGCCGAAGGCCTAATCGGCAACCTCAAAGATGCTCGAGGGTTTCTGCGGAAAACGGAAATCGCCAAACCTGGCTTTATAAATATGTTCTTTAAAAACGAATGGTATTTCGAGGTTTTAAAACGCATTGAAGAATTGAATGAAAAATTTGGAGAGATAGGGGTTGGCAAGGGGCAGAAGGTTCTTTTGGAGTACGTAAGCGCCAATCCCGTCGGCCCCCTCCACATAGGTCATGGCCGCTGGGCCGCTGTTGGCGACACTTTGGCTAGAGCTTTAAGCGCCGCCGGTTTTGAAGTAACTACCGAATTTTATGTAAACGACTACGGGCGGCAGATAAACCTTTTTACCGAATCAGTAATCGCCGCTTATGAGCGGGCTCACGGCAAAGATACCCCCGTTCCGCAAGACGGCTACGGAGGAGCTTACATAAAGGATGTTGCCGAAGAGCTGGATAAGAACGGCGTTTTTGCCGATACTTCCGACCGAAAAAAAATAGAAAAAGCTGCCGTTCAATTAATGCTTGATTCGATCAATAAAACGCTCTCGAAGTTCGATGTTAAATTCGAAGAGTGGACATTCGAGTCGAAGTTTCACGAGCAAAACAAAGTAAATAAAATCATCAATTACCTGCAGGCACGCGGCCAAACATATATTGAAGACGAAGCTTTGTGGTTAAGAACAGAGGGTTTCGGTGACGAAAAGAACCGCGTTCTGAAAAGAAGGACGGGAGAAACCACTTACTTTGCCTCCGACATCGCCTATCACAAAGACAAGCTGGAAAGGGGCTTTGATAAGCTTATTAATATCTGGGGAGCCGACCACCATGGCTATATCGCTCGGGTAAAAGCGGCCATCGCTGCCTTAGGAGAAGATCCTGATAAACTCGAAGTAATCCTCGGACAACTGGTAAATCTTTTTAAAGATGGTAAACCGGTTAAAATAAGCAAGCGGACCGGTGATCTGGTAACTCTCGATGAATTGCTGGATGAGGTCGGCGGCGATGCCGCCCGTTTTACGCTCCTTACAAAATCAACCGACTCTACTTTGGATTTCGACATTGATTTAGTCAAAGAGCAATCGGATAAGAACCCTGTTTATTATGTCCAATATGCTCATGCCCGAATTTCGAGCATCCTTAAATTTGCTGCTGAAAAAGGTGTGAAATACGCCGGCGCCAAAGACGCCGACCTTTCTTTGCTTACAGAAGAAGCCGAGATCGATTTAATAAAAACTTTGGAAGAGTTTGAAGAAATCATCGAGATCGCAGCCAGAAACCTAACGCCGCATTTGTTAACCGCCTATGCTCAAAAACTGGCCACCGCTTTTCATTCTTTCTATACGGTTTCGCGGGTAATTACCGACGATGAAAAGCTAACGCAAGCCCGCTTGGGGCTCTTGAACTGCACTCATATAGCTTTAAGAAATGTGCTAAAATTATTGGGCGTTAGCGCGCCAGAGAAGATGTAGAAATCGCGGAGCGATTTTTCCTGGAGGGATGCCCGAGTCTGGTTAAAGGGGGCGGACTGTAAATCCGCTGGCGTAGCCTACAGAGGTTCAAATCCTCTTCCCTCCACTAAAAAGCAGCACAATCTCGTGCTGCTTTTTTGCCCGGCGTCTAGACTGGAATGGACATCAGACAGCCGGGCTGTGTAACGTCCAGTTTAATACACGCCCGGGTAGCTCAGTCGGTAGAGCACTTCCTCGGTAAGGAAGGGGTCGTCGGTTCAAATCCGATCCTGGGCTCAAAGGCAGTGTAGCTCAGCCTGGTTAGAGCACACGGCTCATACCCGTGTTGTCGTTGGTTCGAATCCAACCACTGCCACTTATGTTGGATGAGAAGTTTATCCCCGAGGGCAATTTTTGCGAGGGGGAATCCAACCACTGCCACTTATGTTGGATGAGAAGTTTATCCCCGAGGGCAATTTTTGCGAGGGGGAATCCAACCACTGCCACAGCGCCTACGGCGCAAATAGAAAATTGATTTTTTATTGCGGTCGATTTTCCACTATCCATTTTCTACCTATAATCGCTATTCGCTTTCCGCTGCAAAACTGTGAGGTTTGTGGCAGAAGCTACAGCGGACCGCGCCGGCCGTCTTAAATGGCGATTTTGCGCCCTCGCCGTGTTTCTTTTCTACCACCAGCTTGGCAACGGTCGGATGGCACAAATTGCACTTTGCCGGGTCCGGCTTAGGGTCAAAATTCTTATTTAAATGAGCCGAGTGGCAACTTGGGCAGGTCAGAGTAGCTTCAGTAAATAATTTCGATTGCTTAAATTGAGAAACTGCGTTCGGATCCCTGAGCTTATGACAAGCATCACAGTTGTTAAAATCAGCCGCGGTAGGATTCGGTTTTCCGAAAGCTTGTTGGGCAATATTCTTGTTTAAATGACACGTCGTACAACTGGTGGGAGCCGCCTCGCCCTTCAATGCCCTCACTTCCCCCGGTAAATGGCACCTCATACAGCCCTCCATCATGCTTAGGCCATTTAAGTAGTCAAAACCGCCGGCATTTTTGTGAACAACCCTGTTATGGCAAACCGGACAATCTATCCCTTCATCCCGATGAGCTTCATGATTTATCTTGACACCGGGGTCAAATGTTAGAGTAGGCTGTTTTAGCAAATGACAGCGAGTGCATACTTCAGTGCCCATACGTTTACTGAGCCCGCTGTTTTTATTTATCGGTATCGTATAAAGCCCGGTCACGTGATTGAAAACTTCTCTTAAAAGTACCAACTCTTCAAAGGCAAAGCTTACTCCGTTATTTGCTGGCGAGTGGCAACTTAAACAAAGTACCCGCTGGTGAGTGGACTTTTTCCAAGCATTATAATCCGGCTCCATTTCATGGCAAACAATACAAGAACTCGAAGCGCTGAAAATGGAAACGGATGAAGCCACCAGCAAAACCAAAATGCCGCCGACAATCGTCAGCCAGGGCAACCAGACCTTCATCCAGTTTAATTTCAACCCTTTTCTCTTAGTGTAAATAAAAAGAACTTCCAGCCCTACGCCTACCAGTAAGACAATGATAAGGAGTATCAGATAGAAGCTCGCCAGCCCGTTAACCGTCAAGTGAAATTCTCCTTTTCGGGTATCTTCTCTATTTATCTCCAAGCTCTTGACTACTAAAACCCGATAATCTATAAATAAGTGGATAAAAGTTAACTAATCGACCGGGGGAGATTTTTAAATGGCAAAGGCAAAATTCGAAAGAACCAAACCGCATATGAACGTAGGAACAATCGGTCATGTCGACCATGGCAAGACTACTCTTACAGCGGCTATTACAACGGTCTTGGCGGAAAAAGGCCAGGCTGAGGTCAGAAGTTTTGAAAGTATCGATAACGCCCCTGAAGAAAAAGAAAGAGGTATAACCATAGCCATTGCTCACGTAGAGTATGAAACGGATAACCGTCATTATGCTCACGTAGACTGCCCGGGCCACGCCGACTATGTAAAAAACATGATTACCGGTGCCGCCCAAATGGACGGCGCTATCCTTGTAGTCAGTGCCGCCGATGGGCCTATGCCTCAAACAAGAGAGCATATCCTCCTGGCAAGACAAGTAGGCGTTCCCTACATCGTAGTTTACTTAAATAAAACAGACCAAGTAGATGACCCGGAACTCTTAGAACTGGTTGAAGTAGAAGTAAGAGACTTACTTAACGAGTATGAATTCCCGGGGGACGAAATCCCCATCGTAAAAGGAAGCGCCCTAAAGGCTATGGAGGGCAGCGAAGAAGATAAGAAAAGCATAATTGAACTGATTGAAAAAGTAGACTCCTACATTCCCACTCCTAAAAGAGATATCGATAAACCTTTCTTAATGAGCGTAGAAGACGTCTTCTCTATTACCGGCCGAGGAACCGTAGCTACCGGTAGAGTAGAGAGAGGCAAGATTAAAGTAGGAGCCGAAGTCGATATCGTAGGCTTAAGAAAAGACATCAGAAAAACGGTTGTTACAGGCCTTGAGATGTTTAGAAAGCTCTTAGATGATGCTCAGGCCGGAGATAACGTCGGTGCTCTTCTAAGAGGTATTCAAAGAGATGATATAGAAAGAGGAGAAGTACTGGCTCAGCCGGGAACTATTACTCCTCATACCAAGTTTAAAGCCCAGGTGTATGTCCTGACTAAAGAAGAAGGAGGAAGACACACTCCTTTCTTTAACGGCTACCGTCCCCAGTTTTACTTCAGGACAACTGATGTAACCGGTAATGCTACTTTAAAAGCCGGAACGGAAATGGTAATGCCGGGGGATAACACCGATATTGATGTAGAACTGATTTCTCCTATCGCTTTGGAAGAAGGCCAGCGGTTTGCTATCCGTGAGGGTGGAAGAACCGTAGGCGCCGGTAGAGTAGTAGGAATAACGGAATAAAGATGAGCTTCACTAGTCTGTTGGAGGTTTAAGTGGCAGGTCAGAAAATAAGAATAAGATTAAAAGCTTATGACCACGAACTTATAGATAAGTCGACCAAGAAGATTGTGGATACGGCTAAAAGAACAGGAGCCGATATAGCCGGCCCCGTTCCTTTGCCTACCGAGCGCAGTTTGTATTGTGTAATCCGCTCGCCTCATGTTAATAAGGATTCGCGTGAGCATTTTGAGATGAGGGTACACAAGCGCCTGATAGATATTTTAGATCCGACTCCAAAGACTGTTGATTCATTAATGCGGCTGGATTTGCCGGCCGGTGTCGACATAGAAATTAAATTGTAAAGATGAAAGCATTACTTGGAAAAAAATTGGGAATGACACAAGTTTTTGCCGATGAGGCACTTGTTCCTGTCACGGTCATCGAGGCGGGTCCTTGCGTCGTTACCCAAGTAAAAACACAAGAAAAAGAGGGCTATGCTGCGGTGCAAATCGCCTATGGCGATATTAAGCCCAAGCGCGTAACCAAACCGCTGAAAGGCCATTTTGACAAAGCTAAAGCTAAGCCGGCTCGCTATTTGAGAGAATACCGTTTAGATGAAGGGGAGTCTCTCCCTGAAGTCGGTACCAAGTTATCATGCGATATTTTTCAAGCGGGTGATGTTGCCAGCATTACGGCTGTTTCCAAGGGTAAAGGATTTCAGGGCGTCGTAAAGCGTCATGGTTTTGCCGGTGGGCCGGGTGGCCATGGCTCTCATTTTCACCGGGCTCCGGGCTCAATCGGTATGGCGGCAACCCCCTCCAGGGTGTTCAAGGGGACGAGGATGCCCGGCCAAATGGGTGATGCGCAGGTAACTATAAAGAATTCGGAGATTGTTAAGATAGATCCGGAAAATAATATGATGCTTATCAAAGGTGCTATTCCCGGCGGCAAGGGTGCTTTGTTGGTAATTAAAGCAACCGGTAAAACCGTGAAGCCTATAAATATATTAGAGGTAAGAGGCGAGAAGCCAGTTGCTGAAGAAGAAAAGGTTGAGGAAACTAAGAAAGAGCCTGAGAAGAAATGAAAACCGCAGTTTATAGTGCCACTGGCCAGAAATTAAGCGATATAGAGTTAAAGCCGGAAATTTTCGAGCAAAAGGTAAACGAAGGCTTGATTTACCAGGTTGTCCGGGCAGAGATGATGAATGACCGACAGGGCGATGCGGCTACGAAGACCAGGGCTTTGGTTTCCGGTGGCGGCATCAAGCCATGGCGCCAAAAAGGTACCGGCCGGGCCCGCGCCGGAAGCATCCGCTCACCTCTTTTTATTGGTGGCGGCACCGTTTTTGGGCCGCAACCGAAATATTATGATTTGAAAGTGCCCAAAAAAATGAAAAAGGCAGCTTTAAGAAGTGTTCTTTCGGCCAAAGTAAAGGATAAAGAAGTGATTATCATCGATAATTTAAGCTTCAAGGAGCCAAAAACTAAAGAGGCTAAGCAAATACTTGAAAAGTTAAAAATTGATAAAAAGACCACCATATTAACGGAAAAAGCTGATGATAATGTTGATAAATCATTTAGAAATTTACCGAATACGAGAGTTTTAAGCTTGGACAAAATCTCTTCTTATGCGATTTTGGATAATCAGAAATTAATTATCACCAAAGAGGCCTTAAAGAAATTGGGTGAGGTTTTAATATGATAAACGAACAAATTATCAAAAGGCCGGTTGTCAGTGAAAAAAGTTATGATAGCATCCAGCAAAGCAAATACACTTTTGAAGTGGCCCCTTTGGCTAACAAGATTGAAATAAAACAAGCGGTCGAGGAGGCTTTTAAAGTTACGGTTACTGCCGTTAACACATCTCATGTAAAGTCTAAAGCTAAAAGGATGGGTTTGACCAGGGGCCGGACGAGGGGCTGGAAAAAAGCAGTTGTAACTTTAAAACCGGGTGATAAAATAGAGTTTTTTGAGGCAAAATAGGTGAGTTTTTATGGCGATTAGGAGATACAAACCAACTTCAGCGGGCAGGCGTTTTGCCTCAACTGCTGATTTTTCGGAGATAACTAAAGATAAGCCGGAAAAAGGGCTCACCGAGCCTGTTCGGAAGAAGGGCGGTCGCAATGCCAACGGCCGCATTACAGCCAGGCATCGCGGCGGCGGCGCCAAACGGCTTTACCGGATAATTGACTTTAAAAGAAACAAAGACGGAATGCCGGCGGAAGTTCTCTCAATTGAGTATGACCCGAATAGAGGTGCCAGGATTGCCTTGGTGGCTTACAAAGACGGCGAAAAGCGCTATATTCTGGCTCCGGTCGGCGTAAAGCCGGGAGATGTTCTGGAAAGCGGAGCCTCGGCAGAGATAAAAGTGGGGAATGCTTTACCCTTGAGGAATATGCCGGTTGGCACGACTATTCACAACATAGAGCTAAAACCGGGCAAGGGTGGCCAGCTAGCCAGGGGAGCCGGTGTTTCGGCTCAACTGGTAGCTAAGGAAGGCGACTATGCTTCGGTGAAATTGGCTTCAGGAGAAGTCAGACTGGTTCACCAGAATTCGAAAGCTACGATTGGCCAAGTCGGTTTTGTTGAAAAGGAAACCTTAAGAGTCGGTAAAGCCGGAAAAAGCCGCTGGCTGGGTATAAGGCCACGGGTTAGAGGAAGTGCTATGAATCCGGTTGATCACCCGCATGGGGGCGGCGAAGGAAAATCCAAGGGCGGCAGGCATCCGGTTACGCCTTGGGGTAAGCCGACACTGGGCTATAAAACCAGGAAGAAGAATAAACCTTCTGACAAGTACATAGTCAGGAAGAGAGGAAATAAGTAAATGGCGCGTTCATTAAAAAAGGGTCCGCATATAGATGAAAAACTGTTAAAGAAAGTTAAATCTGCCCAATCAGCAGGTGATAAAAAGGTCATAAAAACCTGGTCAAGGGCTTCGACGGTTATTCCGGAAATGATCGGGCTAACCATTGCTATTCATGACGGCCGTAAGCATGTGCCTATTTTTATGACAGAAAGCATGGTTGGCCATAAGCTTGGTGAGTTTGTTCCGACAAGAGTTTTCAGAGGCCATAGCGGCAAAAAGGTTGAAAAGGGAGCCAAGTAGGAGGATATGTTGGCCATAGCGAAAGCAAAAGGAAAGTATATACGAGTTTCGCCTTTCAAGATAAGATTGCTGGCGGACCAAATTAGAGGCAAGGATTTCGGGAGCGCCAGACAAATGCTGCAGTTTTCTCCTAAACTGACGGCAAAGTATATCTTAAAGGTCTTGGATTCGGCGGCGGCCAATGCCGAAAAGGTCCAAAAAGTCAGCCGTGACCAGCTTATCGTTTCCGATGCTTTAGTTGATGAAGGACCGACCTTGAAACGAGTGCGATTCAGAGCCATGGGCCGGGTTAACCGAATCAGGAAAAGAACTAGCCATATTACCATAGGTTTGTCTAAGAAAGGAGAGTCCTAGTTGGGACAGAAAGTACATCCTTACGGGTTAAGATTGGGGATAATTCAGGATTGGCATTCACGCTGGTTTGCTAAGGGTCCGGAGTTTGCTAAGAATGTTGAAAAAGATGTGAACATAAGACGTTATTTGAATGAGCGCTTATCGAGAGCCGGCATATCTAAGATTGAGATAGAAAGAGCCGATAAAAGTGTCTCTATTTTTGTCCATACTGCCAGGCCGGGAATTGTTATCGGTAAGGGCGGCATGGAAGTCGACCAGATAAGAAAAGATATTGAAAAAATGGAGAGCATTAAAGATGTCCAGATATCGGTATTGGAAGTCCGCTTTCCGGAGTTGGACGCCAAACTTATCGGCCAGGCGGTAGCCGAGCAGCTTCGGGCAAGGGTGCCCTTCAGAAGAGCTATGAGAAGAGCCGTTTCGGCGGCCATGAAAACCGGCGCTAAAGGCATTAAAGTAATGGTGGCCGGGCGTTTAGGTGGATCGGAAATGGCCCGCACCGAATGGTATCGCGAAGGCCAGGTTCCTCTGCATACCTTAAGGGCCGATATCGACTACGGTTTCACGGAGGCCAAGACGACTTTCGGCTCCATCGGAGTGAAAGTCTGGATTTATAAAGGTGAAAAGACCAGCAAGTATGCGGTTATCGAAGAAGAACCCTTAGGGTTGGCAAAACCGAAGGGGCAGAAAGTTGAGAAGAAACAAATAAAGCCCGAAACCGCCCCTGCTGAAGCTACATCAGAAAAGGAAGAAACCAAACCAGAAGATAAAGACATAAAGGTTGTAGAAAAGGCAAAATCGAAAGCGGTAAAGGCCGATAGCAAAAAAACTGAGGCCAAAGTAGAAGAAAAGAAAGTAGAAAAAGAAAAAGCCAAGGAAAAAGAGACAAAAACAGTAGCCAAACAGAAGGCGGAAGAGCCCAAAGAAGAACCAAAAGTAAAGAAAGCGACAACTAAGAAAAAAGCGGCGACTGAGAAGAAACCCGCCTCTGCTAAAGCTACGGCGGGCAAGGAAAAGGCAAAGAAGACCGGCTCCGCTAAAGCTTCCGACCCCGCCAAGGCTACGACGGACAAGACGACGGACAAGGAAGCTTAAGTGTTAATACCCAAGAAAGTAAAACACAGAAAAGTTCAAAGAGGCAGAATGGCCGGTAAGGCTAAGGGTGGAAGCTTGGTGCATTTCGGCGATTACGGCTTGCAGGCTCTGGAGCCCGGCTGGGTTACCAACCGTCAAATAGAAGCGGCCCGTATAGCTATAACCCGTCACATAAAGCGCGGCGGAAAGGTTTGGATAAGTATTTATCCCGATAAGCCGGTTACAAAAAAGCCGGCTGAGACCCGTATGGGAAAAGGTAAAGGAAGTCCCGAAGAATGGGTAGCGGTAGTAAAACCCGGCCGTGTTCTTTTCGAGTTATCGGGAGTCGCCGAGGATTTGGCGAAGGAATCTATGCGCCTGGCGGCTCATAAATTATCAATCAAAAGCCGCTTTGTAAGACGCGAAGAATAGGGAATTATGAAAGTTGCTCAGTTAAGAGAGATGTCGGAAATAGAATTAAATCAAAAGCTGGCTGATGCCCGAAAAGAGCTGTTTAATCTGCGTTTTCAAATGGCCGCCGGCCAGCTGGAGAATACGCATAATATAAAAAGAATCCGGCAGGATATCGCCAGAATTATTACAATAAGGGAAGAACAAAAGCTTTCTCCCGAGGAAAAGCAGATGGTAAAAGAGGCACGGAGCGAAAAAAAGCCAAAGAAAGAGCCGGAAGCCGAGATTCAAAAGTCGAAAGAAAAGAAACCGGCAAAAAGTCCAAAGAAGATAGAGGAAAGTAAATTAAAGAGTGTTGAGAAAGCTAAAAAAGCGGCAAAGAAAGCGGAGGATAAATAATGGCAATAGCTGAAGCGGCTGCAAAAAATTCTCGCAAAAAGCGGGTTGGCAGGGTTGTTAGCGACAAGATGGACAAAACGGCGGTGGTAGCTGTTGGTATTCAAAAAAAGCATGCCTTTTATCCAAAGTTCATAAGAAGAACTCAAAAATATAAAGCCCATAATGAAAAGAACGAGGCTAAAAACGGCGATTTGGTAGAAATTACCGAAACTAGGCCGCTAAGCAAAAACAAGCGCTGGCGTATCAGCAAGATTATCGAGAAAGCAAAATGATTCAGCAACAAACGAGACTTAAAGTAGCAGATAACACGGGAGCCAAAGAAATAATGGCTATTAAGGTGCTGGGTGGCGGCCGCCGTATAGCGGGTGTCGGCGATCTTATAGTGGCCAGCGTAAAAGATGCGGTTCCCGGTGGCGCGGTCAGTAAAGGGGAAGTTATCCGGGCGGTAGTTGTGCGGACGAAACAATCATTCAGGCGCCGTGATGGTTCATATATTCGCTTTGATGATAATGCGGCTGTGATTTTAACTGAGGGAAATAATCCGCGAGGCACCAGGATTTTTGGTCCGGTAGCCAGGGAGTTAAGAGAAAAAAACTTTATGAAAATAATTTCTCTGGCCCCGGAAGTATTATAGGAGAGGGTTAATTGGCTTTAAGGATGCGAAAAGGCGATACGGTTAGCATAATAACCGGCAAAGACAAAGGTAAAAAGGGCAAGATTTTAAGGGTCGAGCCCAGGAAAAACTGGGTTATTGTCGAAGGTGTGAACCTTGTTAAGAAACATACTAAGCCCACGAAAGATAATCCCAAGGGAGGGATTATTCAAAAAGAGGCGCCGGTTCACCTGTCAAACGTGATGGTCGTTTGTCCCAGTTGCTCCAAGACTACTAGAATCGGGCGGGTTGTAACTAAGGAAAAAGCAAAGTCGCGCGTCTGTCTGAATTGCGGCGCGGAATTAGTAACTAAGAAGAAAAAATAATGGCAACAGCAACGGCTCAGAAGCCGAGATTAAAAAAACTTTATGACGAAAAATTAGCGCCGGAGATGGTTGAGCAGTTCGCTTTCAAAAGCAGGATGCAAGCTCCGAAGCTGAAGAAAGTTGTTGTTAATATAGGAATTGGCGAGGCCAGCCGGGAGCAAAAAGCTCTGGAGAGCGCCGAAGCGGAATTAGGGCTGATAACAGGTCAAAAGCCCGCCATCACCAGGGCCAAGAAATCCATTGCCGGTTTCAAGATAAGAGCCGGACAGCCGGTGGGGCTCAAGGTCACCTTAAGAGGCGGGCGGATGTACGAATTTGTAGATAGGTTTTTATCTTTAGCTATTCCCAGGATGCGGGACTTCAGAGGCTTATCGAGAAAGGCATTTGATAATTTTGGGAACTACAGCATCGGTATCGAGGAGCAGCTGATATTTCCGGAAATTGATTACGACAAAGTCGAGAAAGTGAGAGGTATGGATATCACGTTTGTAATTGACAGCAAAAGCAGGGAACACTGCGAGGTATTATTGGAAAAACTCGGATTTCCGTTTAAGGCGAAGAAGTGATTTTTTATGGCTAAAAAAAGCATGATTGCCAAACAAAGAAGAAAAGCAAAATACGCGGTACGGCAATATAACCGCTGTTCGCGTTGCGGCCGGGCACACGGTTTTTTCAGAGAATTCGGGTTGTGCCGCATTTGCCTAAGAGAGTTGGCGCATGAAGGGTTGATTCCCGGGGTCAGAAAGGCAAGTTGGTGAGGATATGGTTACAGATACGATAGCTGATATGCTGACAAGAGTCAGGAACGCTAACCAAATTTTTCAGAAAGAAGTCGAAGTGCTTCTTTCGAAAGCGAATTTGGAAATTGCCCGTGTTTTAAAGGAACAAGGTTATATTAGAGATTACGAGGTAATTCCTTCAGGAAAATTCGAGGCCATAAAATTACAATTGAAGTTTCAGGAAAAACGGCAAAGGGCTATTACCGGCCTTAAAAGAATAAGCAAACCGGGTCTACGGGTTTATGCAAAAAGCGATGAAATCAGACCGGTCCTCGGCGGGCTTGGAATCGCCATTGTTTCAACCTCTAGCGGCATGCTTACGGATAGAGAGGCCAGGGAACGCAAGGTTGGCGGTGAAGTAATAGCCTACGTCTGGTAAGGAAAAGATATGAGTAGAATAGGAAAAGCACCGGTAGTTATACCGGCCGGTGTAGAAGTAAAAATAGAAGATTTGAAAGTCAGCATTAAAGGACCTAAGGGGCAGTTGGAAACGGTTGCACCCGCTGGCATGAAAATAAAGCAACAAGATAACCAGCTTCTTATCGAGAGGCCTTCTGATTTACCCAGTGTTAGAGCTTTACATGGCCTTATAAGGAGCCTTATCAATAACATGGTCAAAGGTGTAAACGAAGGTTTCGAGAAACGGCTCGAGCTTGTTGGCGTAGGCTACCGGGCGGCAAAAAAAGGAAATAATTTGGAACTATTGGTTGGCTATTCAAAACCGGTAACTATTGTCAAACCTGATGGAATCGAATTTGAAGTACCACAGCCCACAAAAATCAGCGTCAGGGGCATAGATAAGCAGTTGGTTGGCCAAGTGGCTTCCAACATAAGACGGGTAAGGCCGCCTGAGCCTTATAAGGGCAAGGGCATTAAATATTCAGATGAGCAAGTCCGCCGTAAAGCAGGCAAAACTGCTAAAGTTGGGGGAGCTGCTTAAAAGATGAAATCACCTAAGGTACTGGCAAGAGATAAAAGAAAAAAGCGGGTTCGGAGCAAGATAACCGGAACGGCCGTAAAGCCAAGGGTTTCAGTATTTAGGAGCCTTAATAATATCTTCGCCCAAGTTGTAGACGATATGGAGAAAAAAACGCTAGTGGCGGCTTCAACATTAGATAAAGATCTTAAAAGCAAGTTAAAAAATAAGGCCAACATTGAAGCGGCCAAAGAGGTTGGGAAATTACTGGCCGAAAGAGCTACCAAAAAGGGTATCAAAGAGGCTGTTTTTGACAGGAGCGGCTATTTATACCATGGCCGCGTAGAAGCTTTAGCTGAAGCGGCTCGAGAGGCAGGGTTAAAATTTTAAATGGCTAATTTAGACTTTAGGAGAGAACAGGAATTCCAGGAAAAAGTGGTTCATATTAACAGGGTTGCCAAGGTTGTAAAAGGCGGCCGCCGTTTCAGTTTAACGGCTTTGGTCGTTGTTGGTGACGGCAGCGGCAAAGTCGGCTATGGAATGGGCAAAGCAAAAGAAGTACCGGCGGCAATATCAAAGGCCATTTTTCAAGCCAAAAAGAACATGATAATGATTCCGATGAAGCATACTACTATCCCCCACCAGATTGTTGGTAAATACGGGGCCGGCAAGGTTTTGCTAAAACCGGCAGCTCCCGGTACCGGCATTATCGCCGGTGGCCCGGTTAGGGCGGTAATGGATGTAGCGGGAATCAAAGATATATTAGCGAAATCCCTGGGCTCGGCTAATCCAATGAATACAATACGGGCTACTTTTAACGGACTGGAAAACCTTAAAGATGCCCGCAAAGTTGCTCAGATCCGGGGCGTAGAAATAAAAGCGCCCACAGCCAAGAGCAAGGAGCCCAGTGAGGAAACGAAAACCGAAACTCCTAAGACTAAATAAATGGCAAAGATAAAAGTTACTCAGAAAAAAAGCGTAATAGGCAGGCCGCTCACCCAGAAAAGAACTGTAAGAGCTCTGGGGCTCAAACGTATAAACGATGTGGCGATTCATAAAGATATGCCGGAAATAAGAGGAATGATAAATAAGGTTCGACACTTGGTTAATTTTGAGGAGCAAAAGTAGATGGCGGGTTTGCATCAGTTAAAGCCGGCTAAGGGAGCGGTTAAAAAAAGAAAAAGGATAGGCAGGGGCAATGCTTCCGGTCATGGAACAACGGCCGGTAAAGGTACCAAGGGCCAATTATCCAGATCCGGTGCCGCTAAGGGGTCGGGTTTCCAGGGTGGTCGTATGGCTTTAATACGGCGGGTGCCGCACTTGCCGGGATTTAAAAATCCTTTTAAAGTAACCTACCAGGTAGTATCATTAGAGCGTCTTAACCGGTTGAAGGAAAAAACAGTTGACGCGAAAGTCCTTTTTGACGCCGGTATTATCAAGAAACTGAATGAGCCGGTAAAAATCCTATCTGATGGCAAGCTGGAAAAAGCTTTAACTGTCAAGGTAGATGCTTTTAGCACCAAGGCCAAGGAAGCAATAGAGGCGGCCGGAGGAAAAGCCGAGGTTGTTTAATGTTTGACTCTATAAGAGGATTTTGGAAACTACCCGATTTAAGGAATAAGATCCTCTTTACTCTGGCTATTATCATTGTATACCGCTTTGGAGCCGCCATCCCCGTTCCCGGCGTTAATGTAAATATTCTGCAGCAAATATTTCAAAAAGAGCAATCAGGCAGCATCTTGGGCTTGCTTAACTTATTATCCGGAGGCGCTTTAGCTAATTTTGCCATCTTTTCGCTGGGTATTATGCCTTATATTACGGCTTCCATCATCATGCAGCTCTTGAGGGTTGTTATCCCCAAGATTGACGAGTGGGCTAAAGAAGGCGAGGCGGGTGAGCGCAAAATAACCCAGTGGACTCGTTACTTAACCTTAGTTTTAGCCGTAGTTGAATCGATAGGTTACACTTTTCTCTTTCAACAACAACTTAAGCAGGCAGTTGCCTCATTTACGGGCTTTACTTCTCTAAATAGATTTTTAATCGTGATAACGATGGTTACAGGCACTGTTTTGATAATGTGGCTGGGGGAACTGATAACCCAGCGCGGTATAGGAAACGGTATGTCTATCATTATTACTATTAACATCTTATCGGCTTTCGCGCCGGCATTTTTGCAGATAGGCCGGACAAACAGTGTTTTTCTGGGAGTCGTGCTGCTTACATTTTTGATAATGGTAGTGGCGGTTGTTTTCATGGAACAGGGGCAGAGGCGGGTGCCTGTTCAATATGCCAAGCGGGTGGTTGGCCGCAAGATGTACGGCGGCGCCAGTACCTACATTCCTTTAAAACTTAATTCAGCAGGCGTCATCCCGATTATTTTTGCTTCATCGATTCTGTTGTTTCCCGGCCAGATAGCCCGCTACTTTAGCGGACCGGTAGCCCGTTTTTTTCAAAATATCTTGAAGCCCGACTCTATTTTTTATATTTCAGCTTTCGCTTTACTAATAATATTCTTTACGTATTTTTACACGGCTATTACTTTTAATCCGAAGGATACGGCTGATAACCTCAAAAAATACGGTGGTTTTATTCCCGGCGTTAGGCCTGGCCGGGCGACTACTGAATATATCAATCATATTCTTACCAGGTTGACTTTACCCGGAGCAATCTTCCTGGCCTTATTGGCCATAATACCAACGATAATATTCAATTCCATTGATCTTCAGTCAGCCATAAGAGCTTTTGGCGGCGCTGCTATCCTTATTATAGTTGGCGTAACCCTGGAAACCGTACGTCAGCTTGAATCGCAGTTGGTGATGCGCCACTACGAAGGATTCCTGAAGTGAATTTAATCCTACTTGGCCCGCCTGGTTCCGGTAAGGGAACCCAGGCGTCACTTTTAATTCAGAAATTCAACGTACCCCATATTTCTACCGGGGATATTCTCAGGGCGGCAATAACAACCGGCACTTCTTTAGGGAAAAAAGCTCAAGAATACATGAATAAGGGCGAGCTTGTCCCTGATGAGGTTGTCATCGGTATAGTCGAGGAGCGTTTGGGAGAAGCTGATACTCAAAAAGGGTTTTTGCTTGATGGATTCCCGCGCACGGTTCCCCAGGCGAAAGCCTTGGATGAAACCTTAAAAAGCCTTGGCAAGGAACTCGATGCCGTAATCGATATTGAGGTAAGCGAGGAAGAAATAGTTCAGCGAATATCAGGGCGGCGGGTATGTGCGGATTGCAAGGAAGTTTACCATCTCATTTACGAAGCGCCTGAAAATGTAAATTATTGCGATGTGTGTGGCGGGAAATTAATTCAAAGGCCTGATGACAGAGTGGAAACCGTTAAAAGGCGCTTGCAGGTTTACAAAAACCAAACAGAGCCTCTTATCGGTTTCTACCGGGACAAAGACCTTTTACGCTCAGTTAACGGAGAGCAAGACGTTGAGGCCGTATTTGAAGATGTAGTCACCGTTTTGAAGGGTGATTATGCGTGATAATCTGTAAGTCGCCCGAAGAGCTGGCAACGATGCGCCATAGTGGCCGCATCGTTGCTTTAGTTCTGCAAGAACTAACAGGCGCATCAAAGCCAGGTATTTCCACTGGGCAACTAGACAAGTTAGCCTCCAAGATAATTGGGCAAGAGGGAGCGAAACCGGCTTTTTTAGGTTACCGCGGATTTCCGGCTTCCGTTTGCACTTCTTTCAATGAGCAGGTAGTTCACGGTATACCAGGTAAGCGTCAGTTGATAGAAGGCGATTTGCTCAGTATCGACGTGGGAGTAGAATATCAAGGCTATTTTGCCGATGCTGCAGCAACTATTCCTGTTGGTGAAGCTAATCAGGAAGCCAGAAGCTTGGTAAAAGTAGCCAGACAGGCTCTCTCGGATGCGATTGAGCAGGTCCAGGTAGGCAACCGCTTATTTGATGTTTCGGCGGCGATTCAAAGAAGGGCGGAGGGTCACGGTTATTCGGTTGTACGGGATTTTGTTGGTCACGGGATAGGTCAGAACATGCACGAGGATCCCCAAATACCTAATTACGGAGAGCCGGGAACGGGTCCTGCTTTGAAGGAAGGCATGGTTTTAGCTATTGAACCTATGGTCAACCAGGGCACTTATGAGGTTAAAGTATTGCCGGATAAGTGGACGGTAGTGACCGCCGATGCAAAATTAAGCGCTCATTTTGAACATAGTGTTGCCGTCACATCTGATGGCCCAAAAATATTAACAACACTATAGACCGATTACTTAATTTTTGCTATCATTTAAGTTTGTGTTTTTATCCAATTATAGCTTGGGGGCTTTTTGGCAGAGAAAGAAAAGGCTATAGAGATTGAGGGTAAGGTACTGGAAGCCTTGCCTAATGCAATGTTTAAAGTAGAGCTGGATAACGGTCATGTTATTCTGGCCCATATCTCAGGCAAAATGCGAATGCACTACATCCGCATTTTGCCAGGCGATAGAGTTAAGCTCGAGTTATCACCGTATGATTTAACACGCGGAAGGATTACGTACAGACAGAAGTGAGAGGTTGATTGGTTTTCATGAAAGTGCAGCCGTCAGTTAAAAAAATTTGTGAAAGATGCAAAATAATCCGGCGTAAAGGCCGGGTTATGGTGATATGCAGTAATCCCCGTCACAAGCAAAGGCAGGGAAAGTAAGCGATGGCGCGAATTGCCGGTGTAGACCTACCAAAGGAAAAGAGAATAGAAATCGGTTTAACCTATATTTACGGCGTCGGCAGAAGCCAAAGCCAGCGGGTCCTTAAGGCTACTCAAATCGAATCTGATACCAGGGTTAAGAATTTAACAGAAGACGAAGTCGTCCGGTTAAGGAATTTTATCGATAAAGAAATCAAGGTAGAAGGTGATTTACGCCGGGAAGTTTCCCAGAACATAAAACGCTTGATGGAAATAGCAAGCTACAGAGGAATTCGCCACCGGCGCGGATTGCCGGTACACGGGCAGAGAACTCACACTAACGCTCGCAGCCGGAAAGGTCCGCGGCCAAGCGTAGGCGCCAGGAAGAAAGTAAGAGCTTAAATGGTAAAACAGAAACCAAAAACCAAGAAAAAAGAAAAAAAGAGCGTTTCATTTGGGCAAGCGCACATTCAGTCAAGCTTCAATAATACGATTGTTGCTATCACTGATACCGATGGCAATGTTTTGGCCTGGGATAGTTCCGGTTCGGTTGGATTCAAAGGGTCAAGAAAAGGGACACCTTTTGCCGCACAGGTGGCAGCTGAGTCCGTTGCCAGGAAGGTCAGAGAATTCGGAGTTAAGAGGGTCGAAGTTTTTACCAAAGGCCCGGGCTCCGGGCGCGACACCGCTATCAAAACGCTGCAGGCTAACGGTATCGAGGTCGGTCACATAGTCGACAGGACGCCGGTGCCGCACAATGGCCCCAGGCAAAAAAAGAGAAGGCGAGTTTAATTGGCAAGACAAATAGAAGCGGTTTGTAAACTTTGCAGAAGAGAACAAGATAAGCTCTTTTTAAAGGGCGATAAGTGCTATTTAGAAAAATGTCCGGTCGAGAGGAGACCTTTTCCTCCCGGAGAGCATGGTCGCAGGCGCATTAAGGAAACGCAATACCTTGTCCAGCTCAGGGAAAAACAAAGAGCAAAACGCACCTACGGTGTTTTGGAAAAACAATTCAGGCGTTATTATCAGCTCGCATCGCGAAAAAAGGGAATTACCGGAGAGAATCTGCTTCAAATATTGGAATTGCGCTTGGATAATATTATTTACCGGACCGGTTTCTCCTCATCAAGAGCTCTCGGACGGCAATTGGTAAAACATAACCATGTAACGGTTAACGGCCGCAAGGTTAACATTCCTTCATATCTCGTTAAAGAAGGCGATGTTGTAGCTATTGCTGATAAGAGCCGCGAACTGTTGAGTATCCAGGGTTTTCTTAAATCGAAGAACCGGCCGCAGATACCTGATTGGCTCAGCGTTGATGATAAAAAATTAACGGCCAAGGTCAATTACGTTCCGGCCCGTGAGGATATCGCTGTGCCGGTAAGGGAGCAATTAATCGTCGAGCTTTACAGTAAGTAAATATTCTTTGGAGGTATTACATTGATTGAAGTTTTGAAGCCAAGTGTTAAGAAGAAAAAGGTAAGCGATTTTTCCAAGCAATTTGTTTTTGAGCCGCTGGAAAGAGGTTTTGGCTACACGTTCGGCAATTCATTGCGCCGGATTTTATTATCATCATTACCGGGAGCCGCGGTGACATCCATTAAGGTCGACGGGGTCCAGCATGAATTTGCTACATTAAAGGGACTCAAGGAAGATGTTATTACCGTAATTATGAACATAAAAACCTTGGTTCTTAAACTAAATTCCGATGAGCCGGCAACTATCCGTCTTCAAGTGAAGGGTCCCAAAAAGGTGACAGCGGCTGACTTTCAACTGCCGGCTGAAGTTGAGCTTTTTAGTCCTGAGCTCGAGATTGCTAATTTGAATAAAGAAGGAAAGTTAAATATGGAATGCATCGTTGAAAACGGCCGGGGTTATGCAACAGCTGAAAGAAATAAGAAGTCCAGCATGCCTATAGGAACTATTGCCATTGATTCAATATTTTCTCCGGTTAGAAAAGTTAATTATACGGTTGAAAACACAAGGGTTGGCCAGCGGACGGATTACGACAAGCTGCTGTTGACGGTAGAGACGGATGGCAGTACGGCTCCCGAAGAAGCTTTGGAAATGGCTTCCAGGATAATAAATGAGCATATGGATTTACTGGTTGAAGAGGCTACTGCACCTGAGTCGATTTTTGTCAGTACCGAAACAGAAGATGCCACTCTCAATAAGCCGGTAGAGGACATGGATCTTAGCGTCCGTTCTTATAATTGCTTAAAGAAAGCAGGCATCGATACTCTCGGCCAATTAGTGGAAACTAAAGAGAGTGAGTTGCTGGCCGTAAAGAACTTCGGCAAGAAATCTATAGATGAGATAAAAACAAAACTGGAAGAAATGGAGTTTTCCCTTAAGGAAGAGTAATGCGACACGCAGTAAGGGGCCGTAAACTAGGAACAGATGCATCACACCGCAAAGCCTTGCTTTCGAATCTGGCTAGCCAGATTATCAAATCTGAAAAGGTAAAAACAACCGAAGCCAAGGCCAAGGAAGTACGTTCTTTGGTCGATAATTTGATAACCCTTGGCAAAAGAGGGGACTTGGCTTCCAGAAGGAGAGCTTTATCATTGTCGCAGGATAAATGGGTAACACAGAAGGCGTTCAATGAGCTTTCCGAAAGATACAAGGAACGAAACGGCGGCTACACCCGCATTCTCAAACTTGGTTTCCGTAAGGGCGACCGCGCACCATTGGTACAGATAGAGTTGGTATAAAAGCCAAGGGGTTGGCTTTTGACCCCGAGCATAATGCTTAAACTAATAGATGTAAGTTTTTTCTACAACAAGGGCCTTGATGCGGAAGTGCGGGCCCTTTCTGATATCAACATCACTTTTAACAAAGGCGAATTTATTAGTATTATTGGGCCCAACGGCGGCGGCAAGTCAACGCTGGCCCATTTGCTAAACGGGCTGATTTTGCCGCACGAGGGAGAAGTGCTGGTTGACGGTGTTTCTACAGCTCAAGAAGAAAATCTTTTTCCGATTCGCCAGAAAGTGGGATTGCTTTTCGAGAATCCCGATAGCCAGATTGTCGCCGGTATTGTTGAGGAAGATATCGCTTTCGGACCGGAGAATTTAGGCCTCGATAGAGAAGAAATAGCCAAGAGGATTACTGATTCTTTGCGTGCGGTGGGCATGGAAGCCTATCGGGCGTATGAGCCCCATACACTTTCTGCCGGCCAGAAACAAAAGGTAGCGCTGGCTTCTGTATTGGCTATGCAGCCGAGTTACCTGGTACTTGATGAGCCTACTGCCTACCTGGATCCGGACAGCCGCTTAGAAGTTTTAAATCTTTTAAAAAACATTAATAGCCAAGATATCGCGGTAATCAATATCACCCATAACAGAGAGGAAATCTCTTACTCCCAAAGGGTAATAGTAATAGAGAACAGCCGCCTGGTTTTTGACGGCAGTGTCCGCGAATTTTTCGGGAACGGGCAAATCTTAAAGACAACGGGTTTTGAGGATTAATGCTCATCAAGTTAAGTAACGCCAGCCTAACTTACATGCCAAAGACGCTTTTCGAGACAAAGGCTTTGGATGATGTTTCTTTCAGCCTCGAAGAGGGGGAGGCTGCCGGCATTGTCGGTCCGGCGGGTAGCGGCAAGTCCACCTTGGGCCAGGTACTGGCCGGTTTGCTTCCGGTTGATGAAGGCTCATTGTTTATTAACGGCCGGGTCACTTTTTTATTCCAAAAACCGGAAAAGCAAATGTTTGAGGCCGATATTTTCAGCGAAGTAGCTTTTGGCGCCCGCAACCTTGGTTTGTCCGAAGAGCGGGTGAAAGAGTTAGTGAAGTGGGCGCTAGCTTCCGTTGGACTTGACTTTGAGCATTATAAAGACCGCTCGCCTTTTAATCTTAGCGGTGGCGAGATGAGACGGGTGGCCATAGCTTCTGTTTTGGCAATGGACTCAGACGCTTTTATTATGGATGAGCCTACGGCCGGTTTGGACCCTCACGGTAAGCGCCTTGTAATTAATTTTCTTAAAGGTCTTAAAAAGCAGGGCAAATCATTAGTGTTGATTTCGCATGATTCGGGAGGCATTCTGGAGGTTTGTGAGAGGTTAGTTAAGTTGGACAAAGGACGAATCCTCCGATGAGAACAACGATTGGCACTTATTATCCGGTCCAGTCTTTTATTCACCGCCTCGACGGGCGGGTTAAAATCCTGCTTGTTTTACTGGGAACGGTTACTTTGTTTATTGTGAAAAGCTTTTATGCCCTGCTTTTCTTAGCTCTTTTTTACTTACTGGTTTTTCTGCTAAGCAATTTGCCTGCTTATTGGATTTATAAAGCCTTGAGGCCGGTTTTGGTAATCATTTTAATCGCTTTTCTTTTCCAAATCGGATTTTCGGCCGAGCCGGACATATTTCTGCGGGTTATCGCCGGGCTCAGGGTAGTTAGCCGGATAGTGATTCTGGTTGGTCTGGCTTCGGTTATGAGCTTTACTACGACTCCTCCGGAGTTGACTTTCGCCCTTGAGTCTCTGCTGGCCCCTTTAAAAATACTAAAATTGCCGGTAGCCGAATTCGCTTTGTCTTTAACGATTGCCCTGCGGTTTATTCCCCAGATATTGACGGAGGCTTCCGATTTGGTTAAGGCTCAAAAAGCCAGGGGAGCCGATTTCAGCAGTTCGAACTGGTATAAAAGAGGCAAAGCTTTAATTCCGCTTTTCGTTCCGCTTTTTATTTTAACTTACCGCCAGTCCGAGGAGTTGGGGCGGGCGATGGAGGCTAGGGCCTATCATGGTGCCGACGGACGCTCGCGTTATAAAGAACGTTATCTAAAAAATACTGACTACTTGGTTTTTGCAGCTACGCTAATTATACTGACGATAGCTTTGTTGATAGGAAGATTATAGCTATATGGGCTACTATTAGCTAGGG
>Ga0214473_10000656_pt1 | contig 48185 bp, 51 predicted proteins | sample RVTome_7_FD_203509 | JGI IMG/M metagenome (GOLD analysis project Ga0214473, IMG submission 203509) | Soil microbial communities from uranium-contaminated site in the Upper Colorado River Basin, Wyoming, United States - RVT98D197 | ecosystem: Environmental > Terrestrial > Soil > Contaminated >...
ATCAATCAATCCCAGACCATCGGCTGGCAACCGACCTGCAAATGCAACGCCAAGGTTGTTCCCTGTGCGGTTCTCGATCCATTCATGGGGAGCGGCACAACAGGTGAGGTCACCCTGCGTCTTGGTCGGAAATTCATCGGGATAGAACTCTCGGAGAAGTACGTCAAAGAGATAGCCGAGCCGAGACTGGCGAATATAAATCCGTTATTCGGATGCTGTGGAGAGGGATGGTGAGATAGCCGAGGCCCGGCGCAATCTGTTGACTCGGTTTTCCTCAACTTGGAACAACGGGACTAACAAGTTGAGATTTTTTCAAAAAAGAACGAAGAAAACGCTTGAGTCTACGGTTCTAACACTGTATATTGCAGGCGAGTAAACTATGTCAGCAGAAATCCTACTTGAACATATTGCCTCAAGTCTAGCGGTGCGCTCTCCTTCACTGGCAGAGTTTACTCCACCGTTGGAGGCGGGGCTTTTTGTTTCCCAGGATGAATTAAAAAAGGCCTCGGACATTTTGGAGGCCACGATATGAATTTTATCCACATACGAAACCTTGAAAAATTCCATCCGGGTTACAAAGATCGAGATCTCAAATGGGCGAAAATTTACTTTGCTATTGTTCAGGGAGACCCAGAATTTGAGATCATTGACAACGAAACCGACAAGTGGAGATTTGTTGCGATGATCCTGCTGGAACTACAGGCCAAGAAGCCCATTCCAGACAACAGGCGGTATTGGGCAAAAAAGGGGTTTGATTTGAAGAAGCGCCCAATGTCATTGACGTTGAAAATGTTACAGGGATTTGTGGATGTTGTTACAGAAGATTCAGAGTTGTGTAACCTATATAAAGAAGATAAATATAAAGAAGATAAAGAAGATAAAGAGGTAGGTAGGGGGTTGTTACGGATAACAGGTGACGATCTCTTCAACGCAGAGTGGGTTAAATACCCAAACCGACAAGGAAGAAAGAACGCGTTTCGACATTTCCGCTCAACAGTCAAATCAGAAACCGACCTTAATAATTTTCGGCTGGCCTTGGAGAATTATTTACAAAGCGGGAACGTGAAGAATGGTTTTATCAAGAACGGGTCCACGTGGTTTAACGAGTGGCAAGATTGGATAAGTCCAAGTCCCGAAATGATGAAAGGAAATAGTAATGGAACAAATCAGCGTGGCGGTGGAAAAGGTTATGGAGGGGTTAGAAAAAACTACGAGTTCGACCCCTCAAAATATCCAACCTTTCAAAAGCCGAAAACTCAGTAGGGATATTTTCGACAAGGCTATGGCGTATCTGGAGGCGGCGAAACAGGAGAACTTTTCTCCGGAGACTTTGACGGTATGGTACAATGAGGTTCTGAGACTTAGCTGGACGGAGCAGGAATTTCGTCGGGCGGTGATGAGTGCACTGAGAAATCCGACGTTCGGGAAAGTTAAGTTTGATGATTTCTTGAAGAACGAGGAGGTATTTTCTGCCGATGAGGTGGTGGCCATACTCGAACAGAAAATCCGGATACGTCGAGAAGAACTTGAAAAATTAATCGCCGGACTCTCCACGCCGGAACAGGAGAGAAGATTGGCGGAAGAGGGGTTGATGAGCGTCCGGGAGTATTGGGCGGGCGAACTCAGGCGGCAGCTTGAGCGGCACGTCGAGCGGATAGAGAAAAAATGTAAACGACTTCGAGCGCAGTTTTATCATCTGCCAGAGCAAAGCAAGATTGATCTGTGGGCAAAAGCGATCCAAAAAGGGCTTGCAAAAGACGGCGATCAGTTTATGCCACTCATCCTTCCCCAACTTGTGCCGATGATGATTGATGAATTTGAGGAGGCGGTAAAGAACGCCTCTGGATTAGAGCACACCGAAAGCGAATGTCCCAAATGCAAGGAGGAGAAATGAGTAAGCGAATCGACCGGCTCACGAAAGAGCAAGAAGCGAGAATGGGCGAATGGCGGGACAAATGGATAGAAATCGGTCTGCGGACGGGCGAAGCTGATTGGGATACATTTGACCGATACATGCCTGTGTGTTATGAGAAGGCCGGGTTAAAATATCCACAACGAGTCGTCAGGGTGCAATCTCCGATTGTTGGGGCTTTTGCGGCGGCTATAGCCGAAAAAATCTTGAGAGATGGCTTTGATACTTTCCTGATTCTAATTTTCGCAGTTGGCGTTCTCTGCTTCACGTTCGGAATGGACTATTCATCAAAGAAACGAAAACAAAAAAAGGAGCAACCATGAATTGTGAGGGTAAAGCCGCCCAGGAATATCGTCGAGTTAAAAAAAGCAAAACTCTATGGGCGCTCCCGAGATAGAGTTGCACCGAACGCTTAGGGCGTTCACGCGCCGGATCGAGGAAGTATTGAAGGGTGAGGAGGACTGGCGAGCGCGGGGCTTGTCGATCACCGAGGCGTTCCACAGGATAAACGGGAAGCATGAGGCGCTGACGAATAGGATACTCCGGATTCACCGACCGCCGGATGCTCGAACGAAGCTGGATCTTACCCGCTTGGTGCTTGACGTAATAGCAAGTGCGTTCATTTTAGCGGACATTGCGCAGCGGTGGCCGTTATGTTGCGACTGTGGGAAAGCCCCGAGACGCGCCCTTATCCGTTCGATCAAAGAGACTGGACAGTGTGAGCGGTGCTACAAACGTGACTGGTACAGACAAACGGCGAGAACGAAAGCGATCATCCGGCTGTGACAGTAACCGAAGCGCGAAAACTCAAGAAGCTCAAAAGCATCGTTTACTACGGACAGCATGAGTATCTCTACGTTCGTGCGTTTCGTGCGATCGGTGTATGGTACATCGTAATTGCAGACAAGACAACGAGGGAGGAGTTCACGTTGCTTCTATCATCGGTCCATGTTGCAGCCCGTTAGTTTTCATCGTCCAAATCTTCGACAGAAGGGAGGTCGGGGCCAGCGGGGGAAGCGGTTCGAGGAAGAGCTGCTCTACGCTGGCGAGATCTACCGGATGCGGGGACTCGGATACCTGGACCGGCACGAAGTCCCGATGGGCGTGAACGCGAGCGGTCAGAGATTCTACAAAGAAAAGACGGGGTTCGACTTCACTGGCGGCGAGGTCGTTGATGTCGGGGGAAAGAAGCTCATGCGCGTTGTGGCGATCGAGGCCAAAGAGATCAATGAGGATCGGCTGCGGATAAGAAGGCCGAAGTTGCGAGGTCGGTCCTCTGGGAGCGGTGTTAAAGCCCATCAGCTCGAAGCGCTATGCGCTCTTCAGGTGATGGGAGCAAGGTGTTTGATTCTGTGGAAGCGGCACGGGGAAGTCTGGGCAATAGACCCCGAGGAACTACGGAAGGCGGTCCCGGTCGGCGGCAGTCTATTGTTCGAGCGGTGGAGAGACTCTCGGTTGCTGATGCCGGTTCGGTGCTTGGGTCCTGGATGGGATTATCTTGGGAAGGTCGGCGGGTTAGTCATACACAACGGCAAGGGGCTTAAATAAGGCACTTTTCGGCGCAGATTTCGCTTGACAAGTTCGTCAGAATCCCTTATCTTTCTTGTGGCCACAATAAATACACAACACTAACCAGAGGAGATGAGACAATGACACACTGCGATAACAAACCGTGCTCGGACCCTGCGGCCTATTACTACACGACAGAAGAGGGGGTAGACTTCTTCCTGTGTGAGTCATGCAGGGATGCGTTCGAGCTGGGGCAAATCAACGCACAGGCTGAGATATACAGCACAATGGCCGGGGACATCATGGAGGGTTTGGGAGAACCGGACATCCCGAAAGGGATAGAAGAATGAAAACGACGATGAAGTTCACAACCTTTCTCTGTCGTTCGCAGTTCTTCACGCGGCTGGCAATGCTACACCTGAAGTACCGAATGCCGCCGATCAAAGTCACGCTTAATTGACACTCTCCTGAATAAATTCAGGAGAGTGTCAGGCAAACCCAGCTAAAGCAGGGAGGTTTCCCGGCGGTTAGAAAGCTCTAATAAGAGGAGAAACACGATGAAACCGAATTTTGAGAAAATCAAAGAACTTCTTGTGACGCATATCCGCATCGGGCAGGACATCGAACGGCTCAAGGCCGAACTCGCCGCGTTGCCCGTACCAGCACCGTACTACAAAGACAAGGAGAAACCACGAGCCGTCAGCGAGCGGGAATGGGATGAGTGGGAAGTGGTGAACGCAAAGAATGTTGCGCTCCGGGAAAAAAGACAAGCACTTCGGGACGAAATAATCAAAATGCAATTTGCACAAGCGCGAATCCGCAATGACGACAAAACAGGGATGTTCTCTTTGGTCCCGAGTTCGCCCGATCTCCTCCTAACCGTAGACGACGTAGAGTATCGGATATTCACTCGTCAGCAGAACGACACGACAACGGTAGAGATCGTTGAGGAGAGAAAGGAGCAACCGCTATGAGATTGGCAGAAGACTACGAGGTGGCAGCGGCAATTCAGATGTTCCAACGCGGGGCGAGCTTTAAGCGGGCAGCTCACCGCACCGGTCTCTCTGTGAACGAGGTTGTTGTTGCTGTCGAAGCATATCTTTTGGGGCGTAAGCATCTATTGCAAGAATGGGGAAAAACATTGCGTGTACAAAAGGCGAAAGGGAAAGCCCATGCTCGTCGAGGTTGACTACTACAACACAGACGGGCAGGTGAGGACGAAGAGGGTGGAGACAGAGGACGAGCGGTTGATCCCTTTCAAGTTGCGCGAAGCAGACAAAAGGTTTTCGCTCGTCAAGCGCGTAACGATTATCACGGAAGAACAAACCAAAGAGGTGAGAGATGGAACAGTATGAAGAACCGACAATGAGAGTCCCGCGTCCGATCGTTGGAGTGTTTGTCGCCATCGTTATTGTTGCTGTTCTTGCCACAGCGCTCTTCCTCGCCATTGGCTACGACGTAGCGGAACCTGCTGCAGAGGAAACAACAGGCATTGCCGGACAGCACCACATTCTCACGATCACGAGTGCCGACTACCGGATGATGTTCGTCGATAGCACAGAGGATGGTTGGCGTGTATACGGGAACATGACATGCGAGGAAGCATTGATCGAACTCGGGAAGTTTACTCGCAACAGGATGATGGAAGCACAAGAAAGCATGGAGAGCGTCGAGCAAGAATCGCCAGAGATTGTTCTTGCATCGTTTCGTCAGAATGATGAACAGGACACAACCACAGTCACCGTGAGCGTGAAAGACCAGATCCGCCTCATCGACAATCAAATCCAGCAGTACCAACAGGAGATCGTCCGGTTGATCGGGATGAAACAAGCGCTGGAGGGATTAGCGCAAGACAGCATCAGGGTGAAGAAGTGAGGCATAAACAAGGTCCGATTTGGTTTTCTCCAGATGTACAGCGGGGAGAAGTCCAACCCATGCCGAAAGGAGTGAAGATATGTGTCTCAGTGTACTTTACAGTTCTGTACCGCGCATCGTAAATTTCAGCAGAGTTGCCAGGAAACATTTCGGGAAAGCTCGAGGCGAATTGTTTGAGAAATGGGTGTTTGGCCCGCCCGGGGGTGGTCGCTGGCATCGTGGGAGAGTCTACGTGGAGCGCGGAAGGGGCAGGATCGCGGTGCATCGAGGAGCGAGCAGCTATCGGCGGGGCTTCCACTGTTTCTGCCTTCCACCAGAATATGTGTACACACTGCCCGTACTTGTAGGACAGCTCGTTGCCCTTGGGAGACAAGGGTTTGCTTCCCGAGTTTCTACGGTGGTTTGTCGCTTGCTCTACATCCCAACGAAGAAGGAAGAGCAATGTTTGCGAAAGCGTGGTAATCGTATTACTGCGCCACGTGATTTGATGTTGAAGGCGAGGCGATTGTACGCGAGAGAAGTTGCACGAATAAAATCAACAACTCACAAACAGAAAGGAGTGCAGTGAACATGGTAGCAGGAAAGACATACGAGAGGACGAGGCCGGTAGTCACCGAGCCGACCGAAGGAGAGTACCAAGGACGGCCAACGCTGACGTTGCCGATAGATGATCGTCGGGATTTCACGTTTGGATTTCGCAAGGCGAAAGCGATCCTTGAGCATCTCGGCGCAATTCGGAAGTTCGTCGAGAACGCTGAACGAGACGACGAGGACTGAAGGCAAAGCGAAAGGAGCCAACCAAATCAAAGCCGGACGGGAAACACCCGCCCAGCTTTTTGTTGTTTCCCCCCTGATTTCGTGGGATACAGAAAAACTTTCCAACGGATTTTGACATATCCACCACAAAAGATGTATATTTGCGCCAGTAGATCGCACGAACGTGAGAACAAACGCCGGAAGAAGCAAGAGAAGGCGAGGATGGCGGCATGATGCAATCTCGTATGGGCCGAGAACTATGGGAAAACGCTGATGAGTACATCCCACACACATATTTCCCATGCTGGTAACTTTGATTTTGTTGCAACGATCAAAGAGCCATCGGTGGAATCTGAGCGCTACACAATCGAGATCAAGGACATTGACCGGACCGTCCGGATGGAAATAAGCTCCAAGGCCATGCTGACCTTTGGGCAGGCGATGGACAAATGGCAGAAGGTATTGGCCAAGAGCGGGAGTCCGGCATGATGAAGACTTTGGTGTCGCATACAGACCACGATGATTGTCACACTTCTTGTATCTCGTTGATGTTCGCAATGCCAACAGCCAGCGTCAAAGTTTGTACCAGCGCCCAGCACCCCGGAAGTGCCACCGACGGAATGTTGGGTTAGGAGTCTGAGTGATGGGCGCGAAAGCGACATTACAGCGGGGAGCGTGCTGGTTCGCCGCGAAGCCTCATAACCTTCGCCACACTGGTTCGATTCCAGTCCCCGCAACAAAGGCTTTGAAAAATCAGTTATACGAAAATGCAGAACGGCGGTAAAAGGCCCGGCGCAGGTCGGCCAAAAGGGAAAAAGGCGAGTCATTCGAAGATATTGCTTCAAGAAGCGATGGATCGAGTGGCGAAACAACATGGAGGGTACGAAGCCGTGATCGAGAAGCTGTTCGAGGTCGTTGAAGGTGTGACGGTGCAGAAGTACGACAAACGACAGCGCAAGGAAATTATCTATTCACAACCTCCGGATTCATTCGCCGCGAAGGTGCTTCTAGAATTTCGATTCGGTAAACCGGCTCAGGCCGTTGACGTGACCTCCCAAGGCAAATCACTTACCGTTATTCTTGATGCGTGAACTCCACGGAGAATATCCTATTCACACAACTGGCGGGCTTTCAGCCGAAGCAACTCTTGGCCTGGCATACGCTGGTGAGAGACGAGCGGTGCAAGTATCTTCTCTACGGAGGCGCGATGCACGGAGGTAAAAGTTATTTCCTCAGATGGGCGGCGCTTGGTCTTACAATGTACTACTCCGCACTTGCCAAACAATCAGTTCCAGTCGGACTCTTCTCGGAAGATTACCCCACGTTGGAGGATAGACAACTCTCGAAACTCACGCGAGAATTTCCCCCCGAGCTGGGGGCATTAAAGCACAGTCAAGTTGATGGGCTTGTTTTCCAACTCAATGATGGTGGGCCGGGACTCCCCGGAGGTCGGATACTGCTCCGCAACCTGGATGACCCGTCGAAGTATATGTCGACGGAGTTCGCCGCGATCCTCGTCGAAGAGTTGACGAAGAACGATTTCAATACCTTTCTCAACCTCCGGACCCGCTTACGATACCCGAACATTACAGACGTGAAGTTCGTCGGAGCCACAAACCCCGGCGGTGTAGGGCACGTCTGGTGCAAGAAGCATTGGATTGACAAGAACAGCGGAGATCCCGAGCAAGCCTTGTTTCACTATATCCCCGCAACTCTTGACGATAACAAGTACACGACAGAGAGTTATCGGCAGCAGATTGACGCATTACCAGAGCGACTCCGACGAGCATACCGTGACGGTGACTGGCAGGCGTTCGAGGGGCAGTTTTTCTCGACGTTCGACCCCACGAGATTGATTGACCCGATATTCATACCGGAGTCCTGGGACTTGGTGGGTTCCTTGGACCCGGGCTGGGCGAGTCCGCTCTCGTTCGGACTGCAGGCAAGAGATCACACGGGGATTGAGTACCGAATTGCCACCTACTACTACGGGGAGAGAGGTCCGGAGGAACACGCCGACCAAATAAAAGCGTTTATCGGCGAGAATCTTTACACCGGCGGTCGGATGCCAAACATGATCGTCGCTGGCCACGATGCTTTCGCCAAGAAAGACACACACGCGATCAAGGCTTCAGATAAGACGATGGCTGATGTATTCTCCGAGCGCGGTTTGTTCCTGCACAAAGCAGCCGTTGATCGACACAATGGTTGGGGATCGTGGCGAGCAATGATGCCAGAGCGGTACAAGATTTTCAAAGGCACAAACGGTCCGCTTGTCAACCAACTCATTCAGACGCTTGCCGACGAGAACGACCCGGAGGATATTGAGGGACGTGGACATGACCCCAGCGTTGAGGATCACGCCTTGGACGATGGCCGCTACGGCCACATGGCGCTCTACAAGTACGCGGCTCCGGAGATGGAAGAGCCTCCACCCTCGGATTGGAAGGAAATGATGAACCGACAGGCGGACAAGTTTGTTTCAAACACACGACGCAGGAGAAACCTTGCCTGATAATACAAAGCCCGACACAAACGGGAAGCTTGAAGTGGGCAAGCCGATCGCTCACATCCACATCACGCTCTACGACAGCGGGAACGTGCAGGTCGAAGCGCCGATGGCGGACAAGATCATCTGCTATGGTCTATTGGAGCAGGCTCGGCAGCTCATTGAGAAAATGCCGTCGCAGCGTCCTCCAGCGGTTGTGGGCGTAGGAGCACCACTAGCGGGGCTGAAAGGATCGTAAATGCCTACCGATAGTCTCGGCGTACCAGGATACGCACGGAACACGACGGTGCTTGCAAGTTCGGGTTACACCACAGACCAGGCAGTCGATGTCATCAACCATGCCAACCGTGGCATGCACGTCATCTTGGATGTTTCGGTCAAGACTGGTGCACCCACCAACATCATCTTGACGGTTAAAGCCTATGACCCGGCGAGTGGAGAGTTGTACACGCTTCTCGCCGGCGCGGCAGTGACGGGGGTGAGCACCAACGTCTACAAGATCTTCCCCAAGGCGACAGCAGCCGCGAACGCGGTAGCAAACGACGTAGTGCCGCGGCAACTCGAGATCTCCGTCGCCGGTACGGGAGTGACGGGGGCCGCGTACTTCACCTACAGTGTCGCCATAGCATTCATGGCGGATTGACAGTGATCTACTTACTCGGAAACGGAGAAGTTCTAGTCTGTGGAACATTTCTCAAAGAACCTGATGGGGAATTATCAACAAAGGATGTCTTGCATCAGAACATCCGGACTCACGAAGAAGGGGGATGTGTGGTGGCGGTGGGGAGAGGTTGCCAGTATATGACAGCACCCGGAGAAAGAGCTGAAATCCGAACGCAGAATCGTATGGTGATTCTTGGTAGAATGAACGGCTACGACACTTACTACAGAGAGAACTTCCTATGCCAACCGACAGTTTAGGAAAACCGGGATACCTGAGAGAGAGGGCGGTTCTTGCGAGCGCGGCCTACACGACCGACCAGACTGTCGCACTCGTCAACCACGCCAATCAGGGGATGCACGTCATCTTGGACGTGACGGACGTGACGTTAGCCCCAACCTCGATCACGCTGACGATCAGCGGGATTGACCCGGTGAGCGGGAACGCCTATACGATCCTCGCCGGCGCGGCAGTGGTGGGAGTCTCGACCAACGTGTACAAGGTCTTCCCAGGGGCGACCGCAGCAGGGAATGCTGTGGCAAACGATTTCATCCCTCTCAATTTCCAGATTAGCGTTGTGGGAGCGGGCGTTGACGCGGACAACTACTTCACCTATTCGGTCGGGATGGTTCTCATCTGATGCAAGCACTCCAGGATATCATAGCCGAAGTAGCCAAAATCAAGGAGGAAGCCCCTCGATGGCCAAACCCGATTGATCCGGTTCCGGATGAACGAGACGGCGACAAAGTAGCGCAGTTCGTAACCGAGCTGTGGACCGATGCCGGGGACTTTGTAAAGTCCTACTTCCAGGAAACGCGCCACCTCCGGCGACGAAAGCCGGATTCGACCGATGCGAGGAAGATGGCGTACACACCCGAGACGTGGCGCAAGAGCGCTGAGGCGCTTGCCTATGGCGAGGACTGGGGAGAGTTCGGCTGGGGACACCGCGAGGAAGACTGGATGAAGGAACAGACCGATGGGGAGATCCCGAGGAATGTCACCGTCCGCTTGGATCACATCACGGCAAACTACCATGAGTTTAGCATCCGGCCCAACATATCCCGCGTCAACGAGCTCTTTGCCGAAGAGCGGAAGAAGATGGGCTGGAAGGATTGGATCGAAAGCTACGTGCAGGAGGCGCTCGTCCAGGGGCACGCCACAAACGAGATCACGATGGACTACAACATCCATCCCGACGGGCAGGTCAAGAACATCCTCCGGATAGACGTAAGGCGTACCCCGGGAGCGACGAGCTTTGCACTCGCCGACGGTTGCCACTACGTCATTTTTGGCGAAGTTGTAACGGCGCAGCAAATCGAGGCAGACTTCCCCGATGTTGACATTACGAAGCTCTCCACGGTTGAACAAACAAGAGAGATCATCCCCGTTGACGCGAGGATAAACCGGCGGTACGAGCACACGAAGTTCTACCAGAAGTACCGAGCCTATATCGACGACCCGCGTTGGGAGACCGTGCCTTTTGGTCCGGAGGAAGAGGCCGGACTCATCCAGGAGAACATCAACCTCTTGGACGGCGCGGAGATCAAGGCGAAGAAGGAGCAGAACCACGTCGCCCATCTCACCTCGAAGATTGAGGCTGTGGAGAACCTGCTGACGATGGAAACACGGATGCTGCCGGACGAAATTCTCCTACAGTCGATACCGGCCCTCGGCGCGTATCTGAAGAATATGCTTGAGCATCTTGAGTTTCTCCAGGACGAGAAGGAAGGCATACGGGGGAAACGGCCAGCGTACCCGAACGGTCGCTACGTCTGTGTGATTGGAGACCGGACGGTGAGAGACGTGCCAAACCCCTACAGCGTACCCTGGCGGAAACTCGTTCGGGAAGTGACAAACCGCAAGGTCGCAGGACGCATCGACGGCGCGGGGGACCCCGAGGCAATGTACAACGAGGCATGGCAGTCCGACATTCAGAGGTCGCGGATTGACGAACTGACGCTCGCAGGATTACCGAAGAAATTCCGGAGCATCGAAGACAAGGCCGACGCTCGCATCAATGTCCAGGATGACAACGATCCGCTCGCTACTTCATACTTCAAAGGGACACCGCCACTATTGGTGAAGGGGGCGGAACCTCCGACAGCAATGCTCGAGCTGTACAAGATCTCCAAAGCCAACAGCCAGAGAGATACCGGAGTCAACACGATCTCGATCGGTCAGGAGCAGCCGTCCGGCACGTCAGGGACACAGGTCGCGCTCGTCCAGCGGCAAAACCGGATCATCATTACGGGGGCATTGGACCGGAATTTGCGCGAAGCGTTGGAAGATATTATCGAAGGCGACTTGGCGGTGATGCGGATGATGTACAAGCGGTCACGTCTCTACGTGATAAACGGGCAGTTTGAAGACATCAACGTTTCGCGGCTCTTATCGGTGATGCAGGTACAGGGCGAAGACGGGCAAGCCTCGGAAGTGGAAGTCCCCAACATCGAAGTCACGGTGAAGCCCGGTTCGAACTATCCCGATGAGTGGGAAGTGAAGTTGAATCTTCTGAGCGGAACCGCTTCACAGATCACGGACCCGGCGCAGAAACAGGCGATAGAGGAAGCCATACTCGACCATTTGGGCCTCGAGTTCCCGGACTTCGCGCCCGGAGGAAAGTACCGGAGAATAGCCGAAGCGACACAGATCGGCCTCCAGGTGATACAGAAGATGCAGGAAGAGGAGGGGCAACAGCAACAGACACAGAAAGCTGGCATGAGAACGATCGACAAATTCAAGGCACGGCTCGACAAGGAAGTTCAATCACTCATGTTTGAAAGGAAAGGCAATGGCAAAACAGCAAGGCAAGCAGTCAAAGCCTAACGAAGTCAGTCAGGCAACCCCAATGGGAACGGAGAGTATAGCATCGGCCAGTTCGGCCACGGGAGATGCCCCCCTTATGCCAAAAGCCGAGCGGACAGCGCCACCAAAGCCGGAGGCTATGGCAAAAGTGACGAAAGGGCTGTCGCTCGGTATCACCGAGGACACGGTCACGATGAAGCGGCGCGAGTTCGACATCCTCATCAAGAGCCTCACCCGGGGATATGTGCAGAACTACGAAGGGATCAGCTTGACGGTTCAGATCCAGAAGATGTTCGAACTGTCGACGTTCGCAGACGCAAGGCGACTTCATTCGATCATCCTGAAAGGGAAGTGACATGAATCTCGAAACAGGAGAAGTCATTCTGCGTCCATCGCAGATACAAGTCCAAGAAGCCATGAAAAGCGGGAAGTTTATTGAGTTGGACAACCCGCCAGATCCGAACTGCAAGAAGTGTTATGGGCGTGGCCACGTGGGGAGGAGTCAAGAGAGTGGTCTCTACATCCCATGTTCCTGCGTTCTGAAGAAAGCGAGAAGGTAGAACGAATGCCAGCAATATCAAGAGCACAACGGCGGGCGATGGCGATTGCCGAGCACCATCCGAGCCAGCTCTATGCCCGTAACCGGGGAATGTTAAAAATGTCCAAGGGCGACCTCCACAAGTTCTCGACGACCAAAGAAGCCCGTCTCCCGAAGAAAAAGAAGAAGATGACGCTTCGGGATGCGGAAAAGGAGTATGGTCGGCAAAGGAGCGCTGGTTGATGCCACAGACTTTTGAAATCGGCCCGTATCCCGAGCAGGAGAAAGCGATAGAGGTTGGCCGACGACGCTGGGATAAGATCAAGAACGATGTCGGCCCGGGCAAGACATTTGCCAGCGAAGGCGAGCGGAAGGATTACGAGCGACGAGTCCGGTCGAATCGGTACAACGTGCTGGGCATTCCGACATTTCTGCCAGCCGAGTACATACAGGTGGGGATGGGTGGGGCGGTCAGGTATACCTGCACAAGATGCAACGCGCCCATAGCGTCCGCCTTCATAAAGTGCGACACGTGCGGCCATGCGGATGAGATGTGCACTAACGGTCATCCATTTTACGAGCGTTTTGATGACAACGGAGTCCGGTTTTGCGCAAGATGCGGAATCAAAAAACCAGAGTATAACCACGATGATTGAATTTGACACATCCCCAGAAAGGAAGAACCTCATGGATGAGAAGCGGTTGAATGACCTCGCCGCGAAGTATGGCGCTAATCCTCAAGTAGTGGATTACTTTGGGAAGGATACAGTGCTCATCGACGTAGACCTCTTTGAACGGATGTTCAAGATGTGCGCCGCCGGCTTTTCTTCGTTCGATCCCGTCGCGTTCCAAATTCTACGGGAATTGAAGAAGGCACCCACCTTGCCTGCGATTCATCCGGTAGACGCTGCCATTATGATGCCGGGAGCAAAGGTGCTTCCGCTCTTCACGATGAAGCAACTGCGGGCCAAAGCCCCGCTTACCAAACACGCCAGAGAGAAGGCAAACGGTCCCGCTCCAACGGCAGACACGCGCCAACCATGGGAGAGGGGACTTGATTCTTTCCGACCAACCGAGGAAGAGCGTCGGTTCGCCGAGGCTGTTGTTGGCTTCTGGGAGTTTCGTGGTGATTGGCATGCCGTACAAGGGAAGGCCGACCGTCGATATGAGCAGATGCTGGTGACACGGTTTTGGGCAAGCGAATCAAGCAGAAGTGTTTTTGAACCCTATCGTTCTCTCATCGAAGAGCGGACGAAGGGGATTGAGGACCCGGGGCTTATGTCGATCGCTTTCATTTCCGCGGGCGCTTATGAGGCGCAAGACGTGGAAGCCGATAGGGAAGCACTCACGGACATTGCTGTTAGTGAGGCTGAAAGCGAACTCGTCAGGTTTGCCATACAATTTTTCAGAGGCACAACGGAAGAACCGCCAAACATCGAATAGAAAGGAATCGGTTATGAAGAACGCTATCATCATCAGTTGGAACGGTTGGGATTTCAGGGGATTCGACAATGGAGAGATCGAGTCCCGGAACATCAAGAAGAAACTTGATTGGGCCGTGAGAAACCCCGCCGAGATCGAGTTGTTGGAAGATCACGTGGCCACAATCTGGGACAGTCTAAACACTCTGTCCCATGTGCTGCCCCAAGCGGGAGAGGAACTCCCTGTAGCAGAGCAGTTCACAGCGCCGCAACCGGGCGAATACCGGAACACGCTATAGGAAACTAATCACCACCTCTCTCACAAAGGAAGGAGCAGTACAGATGAACGCAATTCACAAGATCAAAGAGTATGGCGGAACAATCGTTCTAACCTTACTCGTCTACACCATCGTCATGGCTGTGGTTGGCATGTCCGGTGACGACTGGCGCTACGGGGGTACGATCAATGGCAAGTTCAACCTTCGAGACTCGTTACGGGTTGGCCTCACGTCGATCTTCAACGGAGCCGTAACGCTCAACGGGGCGCTGACTGGCATTGATAAACTCGTCGTTGATGATTCACTGCGAGTTGGGTTGACTTCGATCTTTAACGGCGCGATGACGGTCAACGGGGACATAACCGGAGCCGACAAATTGGTTCTTGACGATTCCCTACGAGTGGGGAAAACATCCATCTTCAATGGAGCAATGACCCTGACTGGCGACAGGACCACTAACGGCAAGGACGTGATCTCTGATTCGTTGAGAGTCGGGCTGACTTCGATCTTCGGCGGGACAATGACAACCGCAGCCATAACTTCAAGCGGTCTTTTTACTCTGAACAGCAACGCCGTGGTTAGTGATTCACTGAGGGTGCTCTTGGCGACAGATTTCACGGGTGGCCAAACCGCATCGCGGCGGCAGGTTGATGTGGTTGCCTCCGGCGGGGCCACTTTAACAGCAGCACAGTCTGGGCGAGTCGTTATTGCCACACAGGCTTCGACCACACAGACCTTCGTCTTACCAACAGCTGCGACCGCTGGCCTCGTCTATACATTTGTTTGCGGTGATGCCAATGGGGAGATTCTTGTCGATCCACAGGCATCTCAGACAATTTCCATCAAAGCCTCAGAAGGCGGAGCAAGCGTCGTCACCACAGGTGGAACCGGCATTAAGAACACGGCGGCGACAAACGTGAAGAACGACCACATTACGCTTGTCTCTGATGGTACAACCTCGTGGTATATGATTGCACAGTCAGGGACTTGGGGAAGCCAGTAAATGCCCGTTACCCGGCGCGAAATACATGAGGCGATCGACAAGGCCCTCGACAAGTGGGGCCATGCAGATCCCCTTGACGTTCGCTTCGGGATGCTGACGTTTCAACTCACGATCCGGGAAGGGAAGCTTGTGCTTGAGTCACGCGAACGAACAACGTTTACGGAGGTAGAGGTGACATAAAGAGCAGTCAGAAGTGTATAGCAGTTAATTCACGACTGCGCTACTGAAGAACAGGGCGTAGGTGATTCCCACGGCTGGTGAGTCCGGCGGTGGGGATCGTCTACGCCCTTTTCATTTCACACGAGGAGTATCGAACGATGAAGATGAAACTCACGTCTCTGGCCGTCAAGACGAAACAGCCGGAAATGCCTGTAACGACAAAGCAAAAGACGACCGTTGAGATCCCCGAGATCCGGCTCGATACAAGAATGTCCGGCATGAAGGGACTTCACGGCTGCAAGGTCGGCGACAAGTACCGCCTCGTTTTCGATGCTGAGGTTAAGGCCGACCGCTCCCCAGAGGATTGGGACATTAAGAACGGCGGCTATAAGCCGACGGACCGGATTGTCACCTTCAAGCTCGTCAAGGGAAGCGCAACGCACGAAGCGAAATCGGTTGCCGACGCGAAGAAGGGCATGATGGACGAGTACATCGAAGAGCGCAAAGAGAAGAAATCGGGAAGAGTGTAATTAACGTCCCGGCGTTTCCTGCCGCAAGCGGGGAAAGGGACAATCAATCAACTCATCGGAGCAAGGAGAACCCATGCCAGATGAAGTAGTCACGACCCCGGTAGAGACCACCGTGGTTACTCCTCCGCAAGAGGAAAAGCCCAAAGAGTCGGCAACGACTGATGGCGGCGAAAAGGTCGAGGACAAAGAACCAAAGCCAAGCGAGGAAGCCCCCGAAGTCAACCTGAAGGGTTTCGACATCGCCGAGGACGGCCAGATCAGACTGACGATCGGCAACTCGGTGTATCTCGGCAAAACCGTCGATGAGGTATGGAACAAACACATCGAGGGTGAAGCGGAGAAGGATAAAGCCTTCAAGGACGCACAGGCAAAACTCCGCGAGGGAAAGGTTCGGAGTTCGATCCGTGAACCGGTAGGAGAGTCGGAGGAAGAACTCCCTCCTCCTCCCGAGCAAGGGCAGTATCTACGCGCAGTTTTCACCGAAAAAGCCCTGAATCCAGAAATGGCTTCATGGTCGAAGGACGATCCCCGATGGGATGAGCACCAAGAGAAAGAGTCTCTCAAGGACTGGAAGATGACCGAGTTGCGAGCCGAAATCAATGCCGCAAAGCAAGAAGCGGCTCGCCGCTATCTGGCTGACGAGACGAAGTGGCTGAACCTGCACACGTTGAGGTTCGAACTCACTCCGGCTGTCCGGAAATTGGTCGAAGATTCCGGTCTTGAACCTGACGAGTTCGGAGAACTCTACCTTGAGGTGATCGCCAAGTCTGAGAACCATTACAAGAATGGCGAACTCAATCCTTCGGCGATACTTGTCGAGATGGGTAAGAAGATCATCGGCAAGTTGAGATCCAGCGGGGCTGATTCACAAGTCCTGAAGGAGCAGAAGAAGAAACTGGAGGAAGAACTGGAGAAGAAGAAGCGCGAGATTGCCGGCGGTTCGCGGACTACACACAGTCCACAGAACAACGACAAGGCCCCGAAATCCATTGGCGACGCTTTCAAACGCGCAGCCGAGTTGTTTCGATAAGGGGCATCAGTACAAGGAAGGAGTAACAGATTATGGCAGTAGACCTTGATCGGACGCAATTGGAGCGTGCCGGGCGCGAGCTGATCGTTCCTGGTATGAAGAACCAGTTGTACGACGAGATGCCGCTCTTGCGGTTGATGGTGCAGAACAACAGCGAGTCGGCCAAGGGGATTGCCCTGATTCAGCCCGTGCCGCTTTTCCGGACACAGGCCACAGGCATCGTCGGCGGATACGGCACGATGGTGACGCAGGACCAACCCCTCACAGTCAACGCGACGCTCTCATGGTCGCAACTCTACTACGGCAACATCTCGATTTCCCTTGATGAGATCAAGGAGAACTCGGGGCGTATCGGAGTGGAGCGTATCATCAACCTCCTGGAAACGAAGACGAACGCGGCGAAGACGCAGTTGAAGGAGAACATCTACAACGATCTCCACGACGACCTGACGACCGATGGGCGCTACAATACCCTCGTCGGGGTGCTGGCAGCAGCGGGTTCCACCACGAACACCTACGCCAACATCAACCGCTCGACGGCGGCGAACGCCGGATGGCGGCCAAACGTCTTCGCGACCGATGTCACAGACGATGAGTTTGTGACACCGACCGACCGCTCGCAGTACGGACCGTCGGTTTTGCGTCGGCAGTGGCTTGCCGCAGCGCACGACAAGGCCCCGGACATGATCGTTCTGACGAAGAACGCCTATGAACTGATGTTGTTCATCGGCGAGCGGAACAATCTTCGCCTCTCAGGGAACACGGCGAACCTGTCGTTTTCCAAAGTCGGACTCCCGAATCAGGGATCCGATCGGAAAGCGGGAGAGCCGGAAGTGTTCTGGGATACGTACATGCCAGCACGAACGGCATACGGTCTCACCACGTCGGATTGGATGGCCTGGGTGTTCGAGGGCTGTAACTTCGACGCGGTTGACCTGTTCGGCGATGGCCACATCTGGCAGCGAGGCGACAAGCAGGTTGCCGGATACATGACGGTCGGCTGGAAGGGACAGATCCTTTGCAAAGTCCCGCGCCAGCAGTTCGTCTGCACATTGCTCGGAACGACGTAGCAGCTCGGGTAGTTTGTTCGACCTGACGAGTTAACATTTCCACACAAACCTGAAAGGAGTACACGATTATGTCAGGGCATGTTGAAAACTATCAGGGCTATGACTATGAGGGTCTGGCCCCGATCGTGATGAAGATTTACAACGACCTCGGTTCGACGATTAGCAAGGGTGGAGTCTACTTCCTCGATCATGCGAAGGACGCGGACTCGCTCTCGCCATCGGCGCGGCCAACAGTCGTTTTGCCGGCAACGGTGGCGTTCGGCAGGGAAGTTGTCGTAGCCCTGGAAGACATCGCCGATCAAACATACGGCTTGTTTATGAAACGAGGCTACTGTCCGGTTGTTTTGTGCGCCAGCACGATCGCCGCAGAGGACTATTTGCAAGGAGCAAATGCCTCCGCGACGGCGGCCGACGACGGCACAGCCCAGACGGCGGATTCGTTCGGTATTGCCACGACCGCGTATGCTGCGGCCACGACAAGTTGCGAAGCGTACCTCTTCGGGACGCCAGCGACTATCGGCTAATCCCGGTTCAATGAGCAAGAACAAAGGTCCCGGAGAGTCCGGGACCTTTTTCTCCAACATTGAGAAAGGATTGCCCTTGTGGCTGTTACGCATGCACGTTCCACATACAAGGAGCTGAGCGACAACATCCTCTCGGATATTGACCGCGAGGACGAACTCGCTAAACTCTCGATTGAAGATATTATCCTCTGGATCTTGAGGGCTGAAGAGCGGATCTGCCAGCTCTCGGTCGTCAACGAGGAATACCGGCTTCGCTATTCTTCCGACGTAACGGACTACACTCTCCAGGATAGACCACCCATTACGGGCGTTTCGGTGACGGGTGCGCCAATCACTTTGACGGTCGTAGCCCACGGGCTTGCGGTGGACGACGTTATCTTCTCCCGCGACGTTCAAGGAGCGATTGCCGCCAATGGACGCTTCCAGGTCGCTACAGTTCCGGGCGTGGATTCCTTTACGATTGTCCGCTTCGGTCGGATCACGGGAATTTCCGATGCGGACGAACCCGTCATAACCATCCGAGACCATCCCTTCGTAACGGGTGATTCTGTCACTATTGCAGATGTTCTGGGCGCAACCGAAGTCAACGGGACGTGGACAGCGACCAAGATCGACAAGGATACGTTCTCGGTCGATATTCTGGGTGCTACCCGTAACGCTTACACGGGAGAGGGAGATGCTACGGCTCCTGCTACGAACACGACTACCTACGACGGGGGCGGTCGGCTGTGGAAGGAAGACGAAGTGCCTACCTCGGTCGGGACTCTCAAGGATTCCTCGATCAACGACAACGGCTACATCCGAGAGGTTCGGGCCACGGATTTCATCGACCTCGAACGAAACCGGTTCGGGATCGTAGACTACACCTACACCTATCCCGTTCGGATGGCACTTGGGTACAAGAACGGGGCGAAATACCTCAAGATTGACCCACAAACTTCGGCTGACGGCGATCTCGATCTCCTGTACACGATGGAAGTGATTGCCCGGAATTTCTACGGCGACACCCAGGACATGACGATACTCCTTCCTTCGGAACACGACGGGGCGATCATGGAGTTTGTGAAATCAAAAATCTACGCGGGAACGCTGAGAGATCCTAAGATGGCCGCGTTTCACATGGACGAATTTGAAGGACGCTGTGCGGACTACAACCTCCGACAGCCAACCCCAAGAATGAAAATGGTGTACCGATGATAACATACTTCATGGCAAAAACGGATTTTTTCTCTCCAGAACTCCAAAGTGGCTACTGCAAAGGGCTCATCTACAAGATACGCGATGACAACAAACGCTTAGCGCAGCTCGCCCAACAGTGGCAAAGCGACGGCAAAGTCATCCTCGGGGTGAAGCCAAAGAGCTTTTCGCAAACGGTGAGTGGTCGGGGGACGGTTGAATCAAAGAGAAAGGGATGGTTGTCGAAACTGCATTTTCTCAGAAAGGAGCAATAGTATGGCTGTCACGCATCCACTTTTGGTGAGGCAAGGCATTTGCAATTTCGTCGTCGATCAACTCGACGAGGGAACGCCGCCGGGCACATTGGTATTTCAGACCTCTGGCGACGTTGAGGTCGCAACATTAACGCTGGCAAACCCCGCCTTTGGCGCGGCTGACGCGTCTGCCATTGCGACGGCGGGAGCGATAGTCTCTGACACCAACGCAACGGGCGGAACCATTGCAAAGGCGCGGCTGAAGAATCAAGTGGGGACGGACAAGATCATCTGTTCGGTGACGGCGACGGGTGGTGGCGGGGATATTGAGCTATCGAGCGTCGTCGTCTCTGCCGGTCAGACGGTTTCGATGAGTTCTCTCACCTATACCGCTCCGGCATAACGTGGCTGTAAATCTTCATACGACTCATTATCGTTTCGGTGTTGAGGAATTACTCGAAGCGACACACGGTTGGCACGCCGCAGAAGACGCGAATCCGGCACAGGGTGTTATCGCAAACGACACGACGTTTCTTTTGCGCTTTAACGTGCAGGAAACGGGTGGAACCGCCGCTGGAAATACTGACCAGCAATTTCAGTGCAGATTGAATGGCGGCACATGGCAAAATATCACCACCACTTCAACAATCGTCAAGGCCGTTGCATCGGTCGCGTTCACGAATGGCCAAGACGCTACTAAACGTCTCTCCGGAACGGGGACATTCGAATCCTCTGGTGATGGTTGTACGGAGGACGGTTTATCGGGGGGAGCCCAGAATGACATCGCAGCGAGCGGGTGTTCGGAAACTGAGTGCGCCCTACAAATCGTTGGGGCAGACGTAGCGAACAACGATACGATTGAGTTTCGGCTTACGTCGCCAGACTTTACGGTTACGAACGATGTTGTGCCAACGTTAACCGTTTATGAGCTCACGGAAATAACTGGGACGGGGGCATTAAATGACGGTAGTTCGGCGGTTGTTGGGTCGGGCCTGAGTCTTTCGACCGGTAGCGGTACGCCGACAGCCCAAGCATCGGCGGTTGCCGGCGTGGGGACGTCTCTCTCAGCGGGTTCCGGTGTCTTGACCGATGGTTCTTCTGCGCTTGCCGGGGCGGGTGTTAGTGTCTCAGTGGGGTCCGGCATTCTACTGGGCCAATCGTCCAGCGTTACAGGCGCGGGTGATGTCTCTTCTGGTGTTAGCGGCTCTGGCTCACTGGTTGCGCAACCATCACAAGTTGCCGGAGAAGGTATCTCCGCCTCTCAAGGCCAAGGGGCTCCTGCCGCACAGCAAAGTACGGTTGATGGTTCTGGAGTAAGCCAATCCGAGGGAAGTGGCGCATTGCCCGCACAGACATCCGTTGTTGCAGGAGCTGGTGCGAGTGTGTCGGTTGGCAATGGGGTATTGGGCGCTCAAGCATCACAGATTATCGGCGAAGGGAATGTCGTAACAGCGATCACTGGAAGCGGTGCATTAACGAGTCTGGATTCAACATTATCGGGGAGCGGTGAATCAGAATCTGTAGGCGGCGGGATACTGCTGGTTCTTGAGGCACTACTCGTTGCAACGGGAGAAAGTGCTTCCGAGGGTCGCGGTGGTCTTGTAGCTCAAAACGCCGATCTCGCCGCCGAGTTAGAAGTAACAAGACGATTAACGCCTATCTATACCATAGGCGACTTCTTATCAGAGACCAGTGCGCTGGCAATCAAGGTTGTCGACTTTACACCGATCGGAGGGCCTCGACCTCCAGTCAGGAACGCAGTCGTTATAAAAGTGAAAGACGACGTTGCGACATTTTACGTTTGGGATGGCACACAATGGATTGCAAAATGAGCGTACTCACGAAAGACAGAGTTGAAGACTTGCGGGAAATGAAGAAAGCAGCCTCGGAGCTTCGCAAGCGCTTTGATACCGTGCAGATTTTCTGCACGCGGCATCATGGGAGCGAAGGGACGGTCAACGCCGAATACGGTAGCGGAGATTTCTTCGCTCGTTACGGTGTCGTCGCTCTTTGGGTCGAGAAGCAGAAGCTATCGAGTTTGGAGGGGGAGGGAGAGGACGACGATACATGAGCGTTCTTGTACAATCACAAATGCTCACGCTTGCCCTTCGCGTTGACCCGAGAGACTCGACGGGTACGGCATTCACGTCGGCGACAATCGGAGTCAATGACGGCGACCGGTTTGCGAAGCAACGTCTTCTGGACATCTACAACGAGGCGCGGCTGATCGCGGCAAACGAGATAATGACGCACTGGCCGAAGAACGCCCGGCGAGTGGCGATCTCCGGGACGCTGACGCGAAACAGCACTTTTCAGTTTACCACCGGCGTAGCGACGAAGCCCACCGATTACGTCGATGCTGCGAGGCTGACCGACGTGAACGACAATGAGATCACGATACTTCCGGTCGAAGATGAGTTCTACACGAAGCTCTTTGACACGGCAAACAACCCCTTGGTCTATGAGGAATCGGGAAGTTTTCGCTCTCTCAACGCCGCAACCTACGTCCCCGATGCGTCCACGTATATTCTGATATACTACGGGATCACGAAATGGACGCTCACGAACGTAACGAACGGAACGACGAACGAAACCTTCAACGACATTCTGACTCCGCTCTTGATTGACGTTGCCGTTATGCTCGCCAAGGGGATGGGCGCGGCAGAGGTTGTTAACATCGCACATCAACTGATCTCGGGAGGCCGCAAATGAACCTCAGTAGAGATTGGTCTGCAGGCAGACTCTTCCAGGTGGCGATGACAGGCTTGGATGAAACTGCTGCCGCAAAGAACATGGAAGCGAAGATTAAGGCCCAACGGTTCGACTACATCAACCGGGCCGTACAGTCGGTCGCATCGACCTTCTACGACATCGTGGGTAATTCGTACATGACACCCGCGACAATCATTCCCGATACGGCGGGGAATTATTATGTGTCGGGTGCTTCATGGGCTTTTGAGACCCTGAGGCTGACCGCGACAATGAACACTGTTTTTGCCACGACTGACGTGGGGAAACTCATCGCCTTTCGCATCGGCACAAGTGTATACGTCGGACTCATTTCGGGGTTTGTCTCTACGACCGTCGTTGAAGTTTCCGGCGATAATCTTCCCACTGCGGATGGGACGGTGAGTTACGTCCTCGTTGCCGATACCGTCATTACGAGCGACCGGATTTCCCTCATTTCTCTTCGGATTATGATGGCCTATGCCGACAAGCTGGAACTCGAATCGTCGACAACAGGACAGACGCGGGCTGTCAGCGTCAATCTCTTGCCCAAGATCGCTCTCTCGGGAGCACAGAACACAAACCTGATCTTCTGGGCTTTCAACGGTGACGAGATTCTACTGAAGAAGGGTTCGTCTATTTCGACCTATGGGACGCTGACGCTCCGTTACCCTCGCGTTCCCGCACTCTCCGTCATTGATACGGGGCTGATTGATCTGCCCGACGGAGCCCTGACGGACTTGGCGGTGCTGAAACTCCGTTCGATTCTCGCAAGCATCATTGGAGTTGCGGTCGACAGTCAACGGGAAGGCGAAGCGCTGGTACGGACGTTCTTGAGAAGCACGACGGGCGAAGCACAAGAGGAAGTGGTGAAAGAAAAACTACTCGCACTGAGGTAAGATGGGACTCGCTTATCTTCCATCGGACGAAATATTGTGGATGGGCTGTCTGGACTTGCCCACTTCGGGGGTACGGATGTGGAAGTCCCTCGATCACGGGTTGAACTGGACGCAAATGACAACTGCCGAGGGCTTACCAGATGCGTCTACGGCTACGCTTGTGCGCAGTTCATTGGCTCCACGAACGTATGGGACGCTCTTCACCTATATCAGAAAAACCGCCACGGGAAACGGTTACTATCGGTCGCTTGATAATGGGGTAACGTGGACACAGATGCTCGCTGGTTCTGCGTTCAATGGTCAGTATACTTCCATAGCGATTGACAAGACCGACGGAACCATCTATGTGGTTCTGAGCACATTCATCTACCGCTCATTAGACAACGGAGTAACCTGGACAGCGGTACTTAGCAGTTTAACGGGGCAACATAGGCTTGCTCTCAATTCGCTTGGGCACATTTTTGTTGTTGGAAGTAGCGATGGGCTGCTCCGAAAGTCATTCGACAAGGGAGCCTCTTGGACTACTCAAGCATGGGGGAACGCGCTGGTCGTCGCGGCCGATAGCCAAGATAGAATCTTCGTTGCCAATAGCAATACCGGATATTACACGCTGGATAGGGGAGAGACGAAGACTGCTTTCACAACCGGCTCTGCTGGAACGCGCTGGTCGGCATTTTGTGATTCAAATAATCAGGTTTTCATCGGTGGGGACGACACGGGGGGTCGGCTCTTCCGATCAACGAATCATGGGACGAGTTTCAGCACGGTTTACAATGCTGGGGCCGGTGTCGGGAACACCGTGCAGGACGTTTGCGAGGACAAATTTGGGCGACTGTATTTTGCATCGAACGTGTTGGGACTCTTCCGTTCACTCGACGGCGGTGCAACGTGGAGCCTTCTCTACTCTGAGACAAATCAACTTTATACGATTCACGCACAAAAGCGAGTGTACTAAGTGGCATTATCAAAATCATGGACGGTACAGAAGGTTGTCAACCGCGTCATGGACGGGGTCGAAACCTCGGCCACGCCGCGCGGCCTGGATGAAATCCGCAAGGTCGACCTGACACAGCAACTCAACGCGGCCGTTGAGTACGTGGCCGCCCTCTTCTTCGACCTGATGAGTCAGTCCTACATGACGGCGGCGACGGTCACGATAGCAACGACGGGCCGGTACTACGTCTCAGGAGCGACGTGGACGGCGGCAACAAGACTCTTGACCGCGACGATGGATACAAGTTTCACGTCGGGCGACGTGGGGAAGCTCATCGTCTTCCGGGTAGGAACGAGCGTTTATGTTGGAGTGGTAGAGTCATACGGCTCAGCCACAACCGTTGTTGTTTCCGGCTCTGGACTCCCGACAACGGATCAGACCGTTAACTACGTACTCCTTGCCGCAACCGCCCCCTCGTCCGATAGTGCAGATATTTCCACACTGAGGATCATGCGCTTGGGTAGCCAGGTGAAGCTCGAGCTTGAATCGACCTCGACGGCTCGCGTTGAACCGCTCTCGATTACCGCCTTGAGAATCATCCAGACGAGCCAGCAGAACAAGAACAAGGTCTTCTGGGCGCTTCAAGGCGAGACGATCCTCTTGAAAAAAGGGGATTCGCTGTCGACCTATGGGACGCTGACATTGCGGTATCCCCGAGTTCCGACGGCGCTTTCGGCTGTCACCGATTACATTGACTTACCCGACAGCGCCGTTGAACTCGCCTACCTGCGGCTGAAAACGGTCGTGGATGGAATCGCGGGGATCAAGGCCGATTATACCTCACAGATTGAAGGTGCGATCCGCTCGCTGTACCGGAGTTTTGGCGGCGAAGTGGATGTAGAGACAATCAAAGCAAAGATACTGGCGCTCAAATAACATGGAATACCCCGATAACATTCAGGTTAAGACAGTCCGGGAAGTTTCCGATTGGGTGACGAATGTTGACCGACCGGACTTGAGAGAGAACTACGCCTTGAGATTACGCGGTGTTCTCTTGAAACGAGCGGGAGTCATTTGCGAGCGCGACTGGGGCACGAAGGAACGGTATGCGAACTATCCAACGGCCCTTGCCTCGCATGTCGCGGGATATTTGCTCTATATCCCTGCCGATGTGAAGGAATATCTCGTCCTCGTAGGCTTGGACTCTGCGAGCAACATGCGGATTTTCGTCGATGATGGAACGGGAGCGGGGAACTGGACGGAACTCTCACGGAAACTCTCGGCCTCGATCAACGACGCTGCAATCGCGGCAACGGACACAACGATAACGATTCACAGCCTTCAGGATATTCTGGCCGCGAATGTAGCAGCGTCGGCGGATGAACTCCAGAACTACATCGTCGTCAACCAGACAGGGGCGCGGGCCGGAGAAGCGATACTCCTGACGGCCAATACCAGCGTCGCTGCCGACGGGTCGGATTTCACGATCACAAACGACGTATATCTCGGCTCGTCGGGCCTCAACTGGCAGAACTCCGACAGTCTTCTCATCTACCGGACGACGGGTATCTACGACGGCTACAACTTCTCGAATGGGGCTACGCCGCACATCCGTTGGCTCGAAATAAACGAGCAAAAGAAAGTCAATCTCATGTACGGGACATCGGCAGATCCGCCCGTCATGCGGAATCCGATCCAGATACGGAAGGCGAAGTACGCACGGCCAGAGTCATTCGCCATCGGCGGAACACCGGACACGGGGTGGGTCGATATGGGCCAGCCGTTCGGAGCGAGTACCGTCGTTAACGGTTTGTCGGCAGGATACCTGTTTGTTTTTGGAGCAACAAACCTCTCACCGATTGAAATTGATGTTGGAACCGCTCATGGCCTTTCGACGGGAGCAACCGTCTTCATTGCTGGCGTTGGTGGGAACACGGCGGCGAATGGCAGTTGGGTTATCACGTCCACGGGGGCGAACACCTTCACTCTGGACGGGTCGACAGGCAACGGGGCGTGGACATCAGGGGGATTTGTCATTCGTCTCATTGGAGTTTCTGAAGATGGCCACATTCGCCGCTCTGTCGATGGCAGCGCGACGTGGACGGACGAGCAGTCGATCACTGGTGGAAGTTTCGGTGGCGTGAAGATGTACGACTGGAACAACGGCTATGCTGTCGGCTGGGATGGCACATACTGCAAGGTTTATAACACTACCGACGGAGGAGATACGTGGTCAGACGTTTCCCCGACGACCCTTGCAGTTCACATGACGGCGATCGCCGTGACGGCCGCCAACACAGTATTCATCGGCGGCCCGAGTGCGACAATCTATAAGACGACGGACTCAGGTTCATCCTGGGCGCTTGCGAATACAAACATCGCAGTTCTTTCCCCGGATTTCGAGACGCTTGTTTTCAGTTTCCCCTCCGCGACCGTTGGCTTTGCAGCCGGATCTTACCCTTCCCCGACAAGCCTTCGGCCCTATCCAATGTGGAAGACAACTGACGCGGGCGCGACTTGGACGCAACTAACAATAGTGGGCAGCGGCTTCTCAATCTACGGCATGACCTTCGCGAGCACGACAGTGGGATGGTATGCAAACAACTTCGGGATAATCTGGAATACAGCGGACGGCGGCACGACTTGGACATCGCAGTATTATACGGGAGCGGTCATTCCCTTCCGTGCTCTGGGTTACGCATCAACAACCGACGTGTATGTAGTCGGTGATCGCTACGGTGGTCAATATGGGCGGATACTGAACACCGACAACGGCGGCACGACGTGGGATGAAGAGCAAAGCCCGGGCGTTGACGCATCGTTAAAGACAATCACGATGATCGGTACGCGGGTTAGTTTTGCAGGCGGCACATCAGGGAGAGTTATACGAATTGTCGCCGCCGCCTCCGGCACGGCTGCAACTGGAGCGGGCGATGGCTGGTATATCGACAAAGCGCAACTGAACCCAAATTACACAGCGGTTGGCGCGGCTACAGATCCTAAGTATTCGTCCGACACGACAACAGTGTACAATGTCGAACTCGGAGAAGGGGTGAGAGCGCACTTCTCGTTTTCGACGGACACGAGCGATTCACAGTTCCACGCCAGAATATACTTGGTCGAACTCTACGGCGGAGCGGATGGGCTTGTCTACCAGCGAACAGACCCGATTTTTCAACTCTTCGTAAGTGCGGCCTCTGCGGGATTTCCTCGCGTCCCGTTCCGGATCGACGTTGACCTTGCGAAAATCAACAAGAACGTCGTCGGTTTTGAACTTTACGAAGACATCAGGGCCGACAGCGATATTGCAAGCGATCTCGGAAACTGGATTGATGAAGCGAAAGGCTATATCCTGATGAAGCGCGTCCTTTTCTCCGATGATGGCTGGCAGATTGACCGGACGACGGCCTACACGCGACAATTCAGCGTTGATCTCAACCTGGCGCTCCACAGTGAAACCAGTTCGACGAACGCCTCATCGACACTTCTTTCGATCCTTGGGCACGACGTATCAAAGACGCGCCAGTATTACAGTCCTCGCTACGCGGTCAAGGCTGCGCGGACACAGGACTCTACCGTTGCGATTGACATTGATGACAAGACAGCGCTTCTCTCCTGCTACAGCGGAGCCGGAGCACACATGGACGATGCCTTCGTCGATATTACGGTTGACGCTCTTGGCCGTCAGCAGAAAGTCGGGCTTATCGGGAGAGGCGACCTGTTGGGGTTTGCCATCTTGAACGACAATCTTGTCGAACTCCGTCCGGCAGAAGTCGTCCCGCACGATCTTCAAAGCGGAATCCAGAGGATTATACCGGCAGACGTTTACGCCCGCAACAGCCTGACCTCGATCGGCGCACCGGATGCTCCAGGAGGACTCGCATGGGCCGGAAGGAACGCGCTGTATATTATGAGCCCGGATTTTGTAATAAAGGCAATTAACCCAAACTGGCAGAATTTCTACAACGGGGACTTGATGACGACGACGAGAGGCACGCCCTTCCTCACCGATGCAAACCGTAAGACGATTGTCGGCACGTACAATCTCGAACGTGACGAACTGTGGTTCCAGATGCTCTGCGGTACGGAGGACGGCTCAACAACGGAATACCTCGTCGCCCGGACGAACTTTAAGAAGTGGTATCCCCGGAAGTTTAATATCACGGGTAATGCCATCGCATATTTCACCACGGCCCGGGACGGGACGCTCTTGATCGGATCGGCAACGAAGGCTCTTCGCTATCCGAACCGGGATTGGAATACGGTCGACGTGAGTGGGGCAGCCGACAACGGTGTTGGTCTCATCCGCATCACCACATCGGCGGTACATGGCTTGACGACAGGCGACAAGGTTTTCATTGAGGACGTGCTTGGAGTGACGGCGGCAAACGGCGAGTGGACGGTGACGGTCGTTGATACAACGAACATTGACCTTGACGGTTCGACATTCGCCGGAACGTACACTTCGGGCGGGACGGTCGTTATCAGTCATCCTTATGAGGACGAAGTAAGTTATCTCGGGATCTCTGCCTCGAAGGGGATCGACACTATTGTCCATGTCGTTTTCGGAAGTCTGTTCGGACTTTCCAAGCAGATCCTCGCTTACAGCATCATCCAGGAACATAGCGGTACAGTAGGTCATAATGGAGTCATCAACATCGACTTCTACGGTAACGGGTATGCGACGGCCTTCCAGACGATGCCATTCCGTCCCGACCAACCGTTCCCCGTGCGTGGCATACCGCCGCGAGGGCAACTATCAAGGATGGAGGCCAAGTATTCGATCCCGACGGCGGATCTCGTCGATTGCAGGGACTTTGTTCTATCGCAAATAGAGATTGGATTTTTAACAGAAGAGAGGATAGGAGATTAGACAATGCCACGACGAATCAGTTCAATCTTTCAAGGAGCCGCTGGCGGGGCAGGAACAGGCTTCGCCATTGGCGGTCCGTGGGGGGCGGTTGCTGGCGGTGCGACAGGAGCACTCCTCAGCCTTCTTGAAAAAACACCCGAAGAAGAGCGAGAGGAACGGATTGATGAACTGCGAAGAAAGCTCGAACGAACGCGATTTGAAGGCATTGGCAGGATTCTGAAGAACACACGCGGACAGGTGGAGGCCGAACGACAAGCCGCAATCGAACGAGCGGCAGCCGGAGGACGTGGTTCGCAGGCTGAATCCTTCATTGTGCCAGCGGTAGGTCGTGTAGCTCGATCTGGCCAAGAAGCGCTGTCAAGTTATCAGTCGGCCATGGACCAGGCCGAACTCGGGCTTGAGTCCGACATTGCACAGCGGCCCATCGAACCAAACATCACCGACTATCTTGGCGAACTCGGCAGCCAGGCGATGCAGTACAAACTCGGCCAAGACTATATCAAGACTCAGGAAATGCCACCAACCGCCCCGGGCGGAACCGCATCGGACATGGCCTCAGAAATCAAGGGCGACGTTGCGACCGATCTGGGGGACGTATTGACGGACAGATACATGCAGGAGCAGGAGAATCCCTTCATGCGAGCGCGTCGAAAGATCAGACGGCAAAGATTCCGGCCCAACGCATACGAAAACCCCTTCGGGTATGGAGGACGCTGATGGCACTCAGGCGTGGGCTAACATTCGGGGAGGTTGACGAGAGAGGGCTGACGAAGTTCCACAACTTTTTAGACATTGCCCGGCAGCATCTTCTCAGGAATAAGATTGCCGAAGTCCAGCAGAAGCGGGACATGCAGGAGAGGCAAGGAGTCGAAAGCACCTTGAACGAGTTTGGGACACAGTATCAGGCCGAACCGTCGAAGGACAATCTCTATCGGCTCACGGTTCAGGCAAGAAGAAAGTTGGCGCGTTATCCCAAATACGGGAAAGCAGCAGCCGACGATCTGGCTGAGAACGTCGATATGTATGCAAAACTCTATCCAGTACAGAAGCCGGAGGCCGGAGAGTTCGAACGGGCTGTGGTTGATCGAGGTGGCAAGCCGGCCGTGGAGGACATCGACGGCAAGAAAGCGTTCCGGTATGAGGTCGTTGACCGAGGGACGAGGAAAGTCATCGGGACGCGGTTCAAGCCCATCAGTGAAGGATTCACTTTTGAGCAACGCAAGGAACTAACGGGATTCGGTGGCCGTCAAGGTCGCATCGACCAGTTGTGGAAGGAATACGACCAGTCCGTGAATGATGTTGACAAGATACTCGAAACCTATGGGGTTGATGAGGAAACAGCCAAGAGCATGGCAAAGGAAATTCAGAAGGACAAAGAATTGGATGCTGCCGTAAAGGGGAACGTTGGTCCAACCGCGGCGGCTCTTTTGGAAATGCGTTTGAAGGAAGACCCAAGTTTGAAGCGGAAGTTCGACATCGTGAAGCAATATAACAAGGCATCGTCCACGGTAAATGCCCGTGAAAGGACGCTAAGGCGCTTTGGTGCAAAAGATGCGGACTTCATATTCAAGGGAAAACCCGAGCAGAAGCCAGCGCCCGCAGGGCTCCAGCCTCCCGATGAAAAACTTGATAAAGCTGCCCAGGACATCGTCTCGAAATTCCCGGAAACCACGCCCGATGCCGTCGCGGAACTCAAGCGCGTGGCAGAGTCTCTGGGCATCAATCCAATGGAACTTGCAAAACGTGTCGGCTCTTACCGGAAGAAGGGAAAGCCGAGCGGAACGAAGCCACGCTACCGGTTTACGGAATAATGCCGCATCCGACTATTACAGCCAAACCGCAATCTTCAGAAGACGATAGTCTTCGTGTCTTGATGTCGGGAGAATCACGCCCACGTCGTATGCAACTCTTCGACGAACAAACGGCAGAGAAGATTTCTGTTGACTGGATGGAAGAGCTGGACCCTACAGAGGCGGATATCGGAGCCATCTTCGAGGACTATCGCAAGACAAAAACAAAAGAATCCGGCCGTTTTTACCAACCGCAACAGGCGACACTGACTGAACGGCTACAACCAGCTGTTGTAGAGTCCCAAACAACGGCCCATGAACGCGGTACACTCGGAGAACTACCGAAACGACCGACTGTCCCACTTGATCTCCCGTCCTTCCAAGCCAAACTAAACGAACTTCGTTCAACCGAAGCCGATCCGTATTTTGGACAACTCCTAAAAGAAGGCGACAAACTTGCCCGCGATGCCGAACGTGATCCAAGAAAGGCTGAGGTATTCAACGATTTCCTAAAACAGCACCAAGATGCTCTCGATTACTACCGCACGGTCGTCGAAGACCTGCGTCAATCGCCAAAGGATGTTCAGGATGCGGCAGCAAAGCAGAACTTTATTTCTGGCCTTGAGGATGCAGCGAAAGTCCTGCGGACACAAATCCGGCCGCTCCTTGAAAAAGCAAACGCCCTTGACAGCGAGACGCGATTGGCCCGAGCTGCAGGCTACGAAGCGCTTGCTCTTCCCCAACCTAAACTGACGGATGAGCAGAAACAACTGGTCGGTGACCGTCGGCTTCTCCAGGAAGCATTTGATATGTCTGAGCGAACGATTCTTGAGAAGGGACGCATTACTGATTTCATGCGTCGCGTTGCACAACGTCCCGAAGATTTCTTTCCACTTCTCCAGTACATCAATCCGATTCTTGATTCGTCAACAATGTCACGTATCAATGACAAACTGACGAAGAAGGAACCTCTTACGCCCGGCGAAGACGCATGGGCGAAATCAATGGCGCTGGAAATGGCGAAGATAGGACTCGTTGACAAAAGTGCTGGTCGCCAAATCGCCGAGATTTTCTATAATTCAGCTCCGTACATGGCGGAATTTATGACATCATTCGGCGCTGGGAAGGCATTGCTTACTCGCGCTGGATGGCTTGCCACCGAAGGGACCGAAGCTGTCGCCAAAGGGATCCTTCCCAAAGTGATGCAGGGGATTACAAAGACGATGATCGGCGGCACTGTCGTTAAAGCCGCCGCCGCATCAATTATCAATGTCCCAGCGCTGGCGACGGGCGCTTATCAGCGCATGAATGACTATTACCCAGAACTCACGCAAGCTGCCATCAAGGATGTTACAAGCGGGAACGCCGCCGAGGTCTGGACGGAGAAGGGCGAGCAGGCCATCAAGATCATGGAGAAAGAGCGTCCCGGATTTCTGGATGCGACTGTTCAGAGTTGGCTTGACCAATTTGCCAATAACTTCGGCGAACTCTCTGGGAATTTCATGGCCCCCGTGGTAAAACGCCTTGCGTTAGCCAGACTTGCCAGAAAGCACCCTGGCGTTGCTATTGAGGCTTTATCGAAACTCCTCACGAACGAAAAGATTGAGAAACAATTAGTTGACCAAGTATGGTCTGGGACACTAATCGAAACTGGCGAAGAGTATGTTACAAGTGGACTCCAGTACGTCTTCGGTCTCATTAGCAAGGACGACCTTTTGAAGCAGTTCCAACCCGATCAACTCGTGAACATGGTCGCCGCCTTCGGGTTGATGGATCTCGGCTTCCGGGGGTTGCCCGCCATGAGCCAAGTTGTATCAATTGCTCGAAATAAAATCTTCGGTGAGGAAGGCACAGAGCCCTTGACACAGCCACAAGCCGATTGGTTGCTTCGGCGCATGGCCATCGAACAGGTTGAGAAAGTGCGAGTTGTTCAGCCGCCTGTTACACAGAAGGCAAGAGAGATGTTCAAGTTCAAAGAGGAACTCGAAGCCGAACGTGAAACTCGGGCGCAGAACGTACTTGCTGAGCGACGTCGACAAGCAGCGCTGGAGAAAGTGCCTCCATCGGATGTTCGTGGCGTTGAACAAAAGATAGAGGAGCCGAGTGACGATGGAAATACTCCGGACTATGGCCAGATGCGGACGGACATTCTGCCGGCATTCGGTGAAAAGGCTATTGTGAACATGAGTGATGTTGAGGTGCGTGACAAGTGGAGACAATTGGCGAAGCTACCGCCAACGAGCGAGGCGAAAGCTACATACGCATACACGCAACAAACGAAATCAGGCAAGAACATCCCGCTTTTCCTTGTTGACTTTCCTGGGCATCCGAAAGACGGTTCACATGTCAGTGCCGGGACCCTCAAGAAAATAGGGCTTCCGGTACCAAAAGTCACAGAGGCCGAGAAAAACAAGGCGGTCGGAGCGCCAACGGAGAGTATTCGGGCGCTTGCCGAGAAGATCGCGTCGGGAGCGAAGGATTTCACCGACACCGAACTCCAGTTGCGAATCAGTCATCACGGTGAAGTTGAGGATGAACTGCGGAAGAAAAAAACCGAGAAGGTCGTCCCGCTTCCACCTGAGAAACCCACGTGGAAATCACTGGGGATTGGAAAGATGGATGCTGAGTACTACCAATCCAAGGGTTTGATGCCTGAGGACATCCAAAAGCAAATGGCTGTTTCACGTGAAACACCGGAGGAAGAAAAGGCTATAAAGCCATCCGCACAAGGAGAGATTGCCGGTCGACAGATTCGGGAGGTATCGTTGACAGACGTTGATGTTGATGCCGAAAGGTTCCAGCCACGCGAAGGACTGGACGAAGAAGTCCAGAAGGAGAGAGCGGCGAGTTTTGTTCGAGCGAAGACTGAGGAAAACCCGATCATCGTGTGGCGGGACCCCAAAGATGATCGGTTCAAAGTTCTTGCTGGACACCATCGGTACGACCTATTCCAGCGCGTCGGAGAGAAATCAATTCCAGTAATTGAGTTCAAGGGTACAGAGGCCGAAGCAATCGAACGAGCAAGAACCGAGAATACTGAGCGGGTCGCACAGACGCCTCTTGAAAATGCAGGACAGATCCGGCGTAAGCGTGAGAGCGGGATCCTTGAGGCGGAACTGACAAAGGAATCACGGCGACTTTTCGGCAGAGAATCTGGTCGTGTAATTGCCCTGTCCTATCTTAATCCTGTGGGCCATGCAGCGACGGCTCTTCGCGCAATGCAGAAAGCGCAGACACAATCTCAGATGAATGCTCTGACAATGGCTGAGTGGGTCGGAAAAACAAGGCTGGCAAATCCGGAGTTGTCGGACATCCATGAAGACGAGATTTTCGATTTCCTACAAGAAAATTACGGGAGAGCGGCTCTCCGTACTGTGACGCAATTTATCGACCGAGTTGAGCTGAGCCTTGATAAACGCAAAGCGGCCGGAGACTTTTCGCCGGACGCGCCGCTCAACATCAAGTCTCTTGTCTCGAAATCTCGGGCGGAGCAACAACTGGATGAAGACCTGGGGCAGGCACACACGAAATTCAGCGACGCTCGGGAAGACCTAAAGATAGAACTCCTCAGATCGGGCTTGGCCAAGGAAGCCGTTGCGGACATTCTTTCGGACAAACTGTTGGGCATTGACACCAGGCGAATGCACTTGCAGGAACTCGCCGCGCTGGTTGAGGGGATGTTGAGTGAAACCGGCCAGGCGAATCTGCCGGCCTCGGCAATTAACCGACTGGAAACGAACTTAAAACTGAAGCCGAAGATCATCAATTACAAGGAGGCCCAAGAAGAATACGACAAACTCGATGCGACATACGCGGAGAAAGTAAAGAAGATCCGTGCCACGGAAATTGGATTATTTGATTTTGAAGGAGCGACCGATGAACAAATCAAAAACACTGAGAGAGACGGAGAAAGACGTTCAGAAGAGGAGATTGCACAGGTTGACCCAGCTATCGAGGCTATTGAGAGTGAAGCGCGAGATGCAGGAACTGCGGAGCAGGCTGACCGCAACGCCAGGAACGCGGACGAGCTGATCGGACAGATCGCGGGAACGGAGATTGTGAACGGGTCTTTAGAGAATTTTACGGAGAAGTATCTTGAGCGGAACGACATCGAGCGCGACTCTCCCGAATACCTCGAAGCCCTACGCGACGTTGACGGCATCATTCTGCAGGGCTATCGAGACCCACAAGAGGCAATGGACGACGCACAGGAGATGATCGCCGCGGGCCGTGAGCGCGAAGGCGTATTCACCATAGATGGCTTGTTCATCAACTACCGAGCGATCGTGGAGGCCGCCAGCCATAGAGGCGCAGTGCCCGAACAGATGTATCGCTCCGCACTAAACGATATAAATGCTCACAAAGGCATATTGCGTTTCGATACGTTTCAATGGGGTACACGGAGCCAGACGGATGCAATCATAAATCGGCTAAGAGATAAGAGAGTTCTTGAACGGCGAAAGATTGGCTATCGAATTGACCGGGCGCGGCTGCGAGAATTTCTCTCAGCGCCCAAGAGCAAACTGCCAAGTCAAATTATCCGAGAACAGCAAGAACTCTTCAACTACGATACGCCTCAGTCAGAAACAACGGAAGGACCTCGGGGTGAGCGTGTGCGCTTTCAGTCCGCATCCCGGACAAAAGTGCAGTATGCAAAACGGAGCTACCGTGAGTCTGGAGAGTTCGCACACAGACTGTTCGCAGGACATGAAACGATCCGGGACAATAGCGACGTGGCATATATTTTTCGGACTCTCGAAACCGAAGGAACGGAGCACGCTTTTTTTGTTGGAGTTGATAGAGAAGGCAAGATCAGGGTGCAGTACCTGAGTTCGGGGACATTCAATAGTAGTCTTGTCCCGGGGCTTCCAATCCTTCATTTTATTCGGACGTTTGGGATCAAAAATGGGTGGTTTGTACATAACCATCCATCTGGGAATCTTATTCCGAGCGGGGAAGATATGCGCGTGCTTAGCAATCTTCGTGAATTAGCTGGAATTGAGATTGAGGGAATTATCATTGATGTCCGGGAGGGGCGATTTGGTACTTTCTCAAGGGAGGAAGGAAGAGCTCCGCGGAGATCAAAAACAATCCCAGTCTCAGTCCTAACGTTTAGCAAACTTGAATACCTGAAAAATCTTGATGAATTGGTCTCTGTTAATGGGCCAGCCGATGTCGCAAAATTCATTCTTGGGACTCGTTTCGGTTCCGGCAGAAAGTTGGTGCTCGTATCGCTGAATCCGACGAATCACATTGTTGGGGCATTTATCCTACGGAACACCTTCGGGACCTATAATGTTTTGCCGATAGCAAGGGAGATCGCTGAACATGTAGCGGAATCGGGCGGAACGGCGGCAGTTCTCGTGGGAAATGCGAATCCCGATAATGCATATCTCATACAACAGGTTTCAAGCATTAAAGACATTCTGAGAGACAATGTTGCCATTCATGATTACATCGGAGTCGAACCTTCAGCCGATACCTATGTTTCGGCGGTGGACCGGGGACTCTTGAAGGAACTCAGCCAAGAGTATAGTGCTCAGAAGCTCAATGAGGAACAACGGGGGCTGTGGGCTGACCGTTTTGAAGACCTTCTGAAATCAAAATTCGGACTAAATGCTGATGAGGCTTTGGCCGTTCGAGAATTGACGGATGCGCGGGCACAAGCGTGGGCCGAAGCCGAGGGCAAGCCGATCGCTGAATGGTATCAAAGACATATCGCAGACATCCGAAGAGGTCCGCCAACAGCCGAAGTGCTCAAACAAACTGCTTCTGAACGCTATCAACGTCAAGAACGTGTCTTAGAAGAACGTACAGAGAAAGAAAGAGAGCTCGCTGAGCTAATTACGCGTCAAGATCAACTCCGCAGAGAACTCGCCTTTGCCCAAGAAAAAGGAATTAAAGAATCTATCGGAAAAGCAGGTCGGGAGCTTGAAAGCGCGAACAAACGCATCGGCACCTTAAACGATGAGTTGAAACGATTGCAAACGAGTATGTTTGAGGGAGGACAAGAGACGTTGTTCCAAGGATGGACCACCATTCCGCCCTTCTTCTCTGGTCTCCAAAAACTCATCGAGCAGAAAATGCCGAACCGAGCATCGGCAGAACAAATCCGTAACATCGTCCGAGAAGCGAAAAAAGAAGAAGTCCAATGGACGGGACTGGATGAGTTTCTTTGGACAAAAGCAAACTTCACCAAACAGGAAATTCTTGACTTCCTGAAGGAGAATGAGATTGTAGTGGAGGAGGTGGTGAAGGGGGAAACGATCAACACGGAAAGCAAGTACGCAATCCCCGAAGTGCTCAAAGCCGCCAGAGAAGTAGGTGGAACCGAAGGTGATTTACTGCTGACGCTTGAAAATGATGGTGATGCTTACCGTGCCTTGACAAAGAAATTCCCTGAACTGAAAAAGGCAGATGGTGAAGAGGGAAGACCACATTGGGCGCAGATAGTTGCTCAAGATGTTTTCGGTGGCGAATCAAAGGATGTGAAATTCTCCCAATGGCAACTCCCCGGAGCAAAAGAGGGAACATACAAGGAATTGCTGTTGACGTTGCCGACAAGACGTGTGCCGGAAACATACTGGGCTGAACAACACGGCAACTATTTTGAGGTTCGCAACGATAGGACGCGGGATTTGATTTTGCCGACATGGGCAACGAGAGAACAGGCGGAAAAAACCGCCAATGCCCTGAATAAGGAATGGCAACAACTCGGTGGGAGAGAAGATGTCCGATTTGTTTCCGGCCATTTCGACGAACCCAACGTATTCGCCCACATCCGCTTCAACGAAAGAACCGATGCAGAAGGGAATAAAGTACTCTTTATCGAGGAGATCCAATCCGATTGGGCGCAGAAGGGGAGGAGGGAAGGCTTCCGTACAGGTCAACGTCCAAGTGGTTGGGTAACAGCCTATTTGGGGGATGGCCGTTTTTCTGTTCGAGATGCCCAAGGGAACGAGGTGGCTATTGAAGAAGCAGAATCCTCTCAGCAGGCTATCGACCAAGCCACTGGGATTCGAGGTGAGATTCCGCAACTCCCCTTCGCCAAGAACTGGCACGAAATAGCCATGCGGCGGATGGTACGCTGGGCCGCCGAGAACGGATTTGATTCTATTGCCTGGACGACCGGAGAGCAACAATCAAAGCGGTATGACTTGAGCAAGCAGGTGGACGAAATCAAGGCACAGCGGCTCGTTGACAACAAGGACGGCAAACTCATCTCAAGCGAGAACTATGCCATATCTGTCAAACTTCCGGATGGGACAAGACAAGACTTAGGTGACTTCGCCGGCTCAAAATTGCCAGACGTTGTAGGGAAAGGCCTTGCGGAAAAGATTATCGCCGAAGTCATCGACCCGACGAAGCCAAAGACATACTCCGGTCTTGATCTCAAGGTTGGCGGGGAAGGCATGAAGGGCTTCTACGATAAAATCCTTGTCGATTACGCAAACAAGTTTGGAAAGAAGTTTGGGGCAAGAGTAGGAGGGCTGACTATTGAAACTGGGGCAAGAAGATGGTCTGTAGATAGCTCCCCGATTGAGGGAGAATTTCGTGTTGCAGACCCTTACGGTCAGACTATAGAGACTGGATTTCCCACGGTTCAATCAGCAATGGGTTTTATTGCCAGGAATGCTACAAAAACCGTCCATTCTCTTCCCATCACTCCATCTATGCGTGATGCTGCACTCCGCACCGGTTTTCCTCTCTTCCAAGGACCCAAAGGAGCGGTTCAGTTTCTTTCCGATGGTCGCGCGATTATTCATGCTCTCGAACAGCCAGACGTTTCTACCGTCCTCCACGAACTCTTCCATATCTTCCGGCGCGATCTTACAGAAGAACAAAACAGGATTGTCGAGGATTGGGCTGGCGTGAGAAACGGCAATTGGACCCGAGAAACCGAAGAGAAATGGGCGCGGGCCGGAGAACGATACCTTCGGGAAGGCCGGGCCCCTACACCGAAACTACAGCCGCTTTTCGAGAGATTAAAACGGTGGCTTGAGAAAATCTATCAGCAGATCGTCGGTTCGCCGCTGGATGTCAAAATCTCTAACGAAGTCCGCAAGGTCTTCGACGAACTGTTTGTCCCGGCGAGCGAGCACTTGCAAGAACACCTTGACAAGCCGGCTATTACTCAACGCATCGACGAACTACGAAAACCACACGAAGTCGCCGCATACTCAACCAGTGAGGATCTTCGACGCATTTCCAAAGACCAGTCGTTCCCGAGAGAGGTCCGTGAGGCCGCGAATATTCTCTACCAAGATGGTCTTGAGAACAAAGATTACAAGGACAAGAACCTGACGCCAGAGGAACGGTCGAAATTTTTGCACGATACGCAATCTCTGCTCAAAGGCTGGAAAGTCAAGTTGGGCGGGGCCCTGGATCCCAATAAGACCAAGACCATCAAGATGCTCGCCTCTCCGCAGAGGGTTGGCATTGCTCACCCAGAGTTCGGGCGTGTTTATGGAGCAATTGACTTAGCTGGCCGTATGGGTTATGAGCGCGAAGACGACATTTTTAAGGCAATCGACAATCACCGTGCGGCTGAAGCCCTGCCAGCTGAAGAACGGGCTGGGATTGCCGAAGCATTCATAGATGCCCAGATCGGGTACATCAATCCACGAACTCTTGAGCGGCGCATGACGAAAGAGCGCGGGTTAAGATGGAAGGACATTAGAAGATTAGCCCCCGATGAACGGATGCTTGCAGAACTGAGACGCGAATCACTTAAAGCCGAGATTGCGTCAATTCTCAGAGATGCCGATACTCTTGAGAACGGGCGATTACCCGACGATGTCCTCCGCCGTGTTTATGGACTCTCCGACCAAGGTATTGAAGTCTACCGCATGTATGCAAGTGTGATCGATACGCAATGGCGCGATCTCCTCAAGGATACGATGCAGCAGCGTTTCAACTACCGCTACGCGGATCGCAAAATGAGGGATAAAATTGATGAGTACATTGAGAAGGAAATGGGTTTCCTTCTTGATAATTACTTCCCGCTAACGCGCCCGCACGGTGAATGGGTGGTGACAACCAAGGAAGGCGATAAGCCGTTCATGACTGCCGTATCACGCCGCGATGCCGATGACTTGAAAGAGCGCTGGGAAGAGGAAGGAATCAAAGAAGTTGAGGTTCACCTGAAACGTGCCCTGCCCGAAGAGTACCGCCGGAGACTTGGCTATTGGGATATTTACGAATTGGCCGAGGAGGCTGGGGTTGACGCCGATGATCCAACGATCAAGAAATTAGTTGACGAACTCAAGAGTCGGAGCATGGATCGCCACTTCATTCAACGCAAAGGCGTTCCGGGTTTGGATGCGACTTGGGAAAATTACAAGAAGATTTTCGACGAGTACACGGTTGCCGCAACTCGTCGGTGGGCAAAATCCATGGGATACAATGACGGCCAACAGGCACTTAAATTGATTGATCGAAACGCAAAACCAGGACTTTATGCCTATGCCGCTGATTGGCTTAACGATTCTTTTCTATCCTCAAAGGACCAGTGGGAAGCCTTACGTGCGATTTTAGCTACGTGGCATCTGTCCTTTAACCCGAACTTCGTTCTCATGCAGATGACACAAGTACCGATTCTTGGGGAAATTGTACTCGGTAACTACGCTGACCAAGGTGTAAGGCCAGAGGCGATAATCGCCAAGGCATTGCCAAAGGCCCCACGATATATGCTTTATAGAATTGCCAAAGAAATCGAAAATAATTATGGCAAGAAGCATCCAGCGTGGGTAAAACTTGCTCCATATGCGACTCGCCCCGAATGGCTGACCACTGAACTACAAGAGGCGCTTGAAATAATGGACAAGCAGCGGGTTGCGAATGCGGGCCTCACGGAGGCGATGTTTGGTCGGCGCGAATATCAGAGGTCATCATGGCTTGCCCGCAATCCGTGGACGCTTTCAGGGGAGGACGTTCAAAAGATCGAGAAGGCTATTGACATCACAAAAGATGTTCTACAGTTCACGACCAGCATGACGGAGCGGGCGAATCGTATTGCTGGATTTCTCGCCGGATGGTATGCCGGGGAACAAATGGCCATCTCCACGGATGAACGTCTTCGCTATGAGTTTGCCGTGAATGTGACGAATGATATCAACATCAAATATGCTCAGATAAATTTTCCGCTGATTTTCAAGAAACTCCCCAAAACATTGGGCTTTCGCGGAGCGGCACGAACGGCGTTTCTCTTCCAGTATTTTCCTCTGTACTTCTATCAAGCATGGACGCGGAACGTGATGAATGCCGTTCGGAGAAAGGACGGCAAACTTCTGGCGCGGACGATTCTCCCACAGGCGGCTTTTACCGGACTCAAGGGATTGCCGTATTACTGGCTTATGAGCATCTTGTGGGGCTTCCTATTCGATGATGATCCCGAAGTGAAGTCAAGGATCATTGCTTCAGAGTCTGGTATCCCAGTGTTGGAGACTCAGGAAGCTCAAGACATTTTCTGGCGAGGAATCCCAACATTGGCTGGCGTAGATATGAGTGTTTCCGTTGGCGTTGAAGAGCCACCGTACCTAAAATTCTTCCAGCCAAACTCACTACTTGGCGTAGGGGGATCGGACTTCAAGAATGTTCAGACGGCTTTCGAACTTGCGCGAGAAGGACGACAGCCCGAGGCCATCTTTAGAGTGCTTCCAACGGGCCTCAAAGCGCCGCTACGCGCTCTCTACGAACTGAAGAATGGCATTCGGACGATTGGCGGCGATGTGATTCACCGACCCACGGTTGGGCAAGCGCTGCTACGGATGCTGAACGTTCAGTCTGTTGCTGTTTCAATGGCTTATTTGTATCATCATGAACTGGCTAACATTCAGAGGAAGCGCTCAGAGAGGTTTTCGAACTACAACAGGCGAATCATGAATGCCATCCGGGACAACGATGAGAATGCGTTGCAAAAAGCATTGCAGGACATTGATACTGAAAACAAAGACAGAGGGCCGTTGGAACAGTACCGGGTAGACGATAACTTACCATATATCCTAAACATGATGATTGGCCGTGATGAGGCCGGGGATATCATTGGCAAACCAATTGAGACAATTCCCGATATACTGCGCCTGCGGAAAGCCTTGAGACCGAAGAACGAAGCAAACAGACCGCCGGCCAAGCGAGAAACGACCGACGACGAACTCCAACAAATAATGTCTGGTAAGAATGAGTAATCAGTACAAACGCGGCGCACCGTTCAAGACTTTGGAGCGAGGACGGATTGAAACGCTCGACGAGGCCGTCGCTACACTCGAAATGCTTATTGAGCACGTGAATACGATCGCGGCGAAGATGAACGCGGAACTCACAAATCTTGAACGGACGGCGAGCAAGAGCGAGAATGTTGTTGTGGCAACCGCTCAGGCGAGCGAGGCCACATCGTCGGCAACAACATCGGCGGCGAAACGGGCACTTGAGGCGGGATCGGTCGTTGTGACGGCAGCGGGGACTATCACGATCACCTTCCCAATGGTGGAGAATACCGCCTACATCCCGCAGGCATTCCTCATGGGGACAGACGGGTTCATTCAACCGGCAAGTCCGAGGATCCCACCGTATGCCACAGACACAAGAACGGCGACCTCGCTTCAGATTGACGTATACGGGGCAGGGACTTTATTCTGGGCGATCTTCCAACCATCGGCGGCGATATGAAGAAAACACTTACAATCATTTTCTCCTTCATCATGGTCTCGGGGGCTTACGGACAAATAGGCGCTCCTTCGGCGAAGTTCAACACGATCTATCCGTACACGGTGGGCTTCGTCACTGTAAGCGACTCCTTGCGGATCGCACAGTTCGCCGAATTGGATTCGACTGGAGCATTGCCGGCGGCCCGGGCTGGTTTCGGCGACATCTACTCTCGCGGCGTGACGGGACTGTACTATAAGACCGTTGGGGGAACGTCGAAACTCGATTGGGGCTTGTCGGCATTCGGCACGGCCAATCAGGGGCTTGCCATGAACTCCACGGGTACGGCGTGGAACTACACTGGAGGCGGGGGGACAAAGGTATTACTTGATACGGTAAAGGTGGACAGTTTGCAATTTCGGCTGCTTCGGGCTACTCACCCATCCAGCATAGACATGGATTCCGGATGGATTTATACGGAAAACTTTGACACGGGCAGCGTTCAGGCTTTTGGTGCGATATATCGCGGCAAGAAAAGCGATACCACAACATTTGCGGGGACAAACCGGAGGCTTCAAGGCGGGGTTTTCGGCGTCGGGTTATATGGGCAAAATTTCATCACTTCTCTTCCCGGAGTCATTGGCGGCGAGGATGTGGTGGACTATTATGACAGTCTCTCTCGCGTCACTCTTACTCAATTACACTTGATCGGCTTTGCTGCAAACGATTCGCTCAAGAAAGATACTCTTGGACAAGTCATCATGTGGGACTTTGTCACACCCAAAGGCAGCCGCGACAGCAAGATTGGGGAACTGACATTCCTCAAGGTTCCTTCGACCTATCTTACCTCTCTCGGTCTTACACCAGACTCAGTCTACGGGCTGAAAATCGACCTCGCGGGGATAAGGAATGTCATTGCGGGAAATCTTCTTGTCGGGAACGCCAATTGGACAAATTGGGATTCGACCGCAACGATTGCCGGAGGACTTCACGTAACGGGGGGCGGTCTGTTTGACAAACAACTCACCGCCACCGGTGCGGTGAATGACGCGAATGCGACGGCGGCTTTTCTCGGCCAGAAAAACATGGGGGCGGGCAACGCACAGGTGGGGATATTCCGCAACACTGCCGCGACAGATGTTGCCAATACGGTGCAATTTTCACTCCAGACAATAGACAATGGCGGGACATACCGCTCCATTGCTCTGAGAGGGGGACTGACGGATATAACCCCGGCAAATCTTCAGCACAAGTTTTTGATAATTCAACAACGCGCGGGGGTATCTACAACCGTTTACTCCATCGACTCTGCCGCGCACCGCTGGACGGGAACGGGATTCTTGTCGGGGCGGATGAACCCAGGCGGCGTGACGACCGAGGGCGGGGTGGGAACGGCGGCGGTGAATGATACGGTTGTTTTGGGCGGACAGACTGCAAGTGTCGGCGCGACTAATTTTGCCAACACGGCAACGGGGAAACTCTACCGCGTTACCTACTACGTCCGCACGACGACGACGGGAACGGGTACGGTGACGTTCAATCTTTCGTGGAACGACGGAACGGCAAAAACATTCACGAGTGCAACCTGCGACCTGACCTCGACGGCAAACGCGGGGATGGCTTCGGGAACGGAAGTCATTTATGTCTCATCTGGCACTCCTTCTTGGACAACGACCGTTGCCGGAGGTGGAAGCACGGAAGTCTATGCCGTCCGAGCGGCATTGGAAAGGTTATGGTAATGAAACGACTCATTGATTGGCTCTTGAAATTCTTCGCCTACGAGCGGGGAGAATGCGACTATTGCCGGAGACGACATGGGACTAAATAAAACAGACAAGGATTGGATTCGTTTGGCTGTTAGAGAAGAAACGGGAAAACTTCTTGAACCCGTAAGAGACCTTTCCGTAAAACACGAACAGACGCTTTACGGTGAGACGGGCAATAATGGATTGAGGAAAACCGTAGAGAGTCACGGAAAGGAATTGCAGTCCATCAAGGTTAAGATGGGCTGGATTGCCGGAGCGATCTCTGCGGGACTGTTGATTGCAAAAGAAATCGGTTCGTATCTTATCGGACGACGACCTTGAAGATTATCCGTCCAGCAATCCGCAAATTCCTACAAGTCTTCGATTACGACATTGTGAGGCTTAATCGGGCTTGGAGGAGGCCCAATGATGAAGACGCGGAGATTGTTGAGAAGGTCTGGCCGGCACTTACGCTTACCGCACCAGAGTCTGTTGACTCGATGCTCAAGGCTGTGCGCTACATTCTCCGCAACGAGATTTCAGGTGACATTGTGGAATGCGGTGTCTATAAAGGCGGGTCGATGATGGCTGTGGCCATGCTCTTGAAACGACTTAGTGTCTCCGACAGGCGGATCTGGCTGTACGACACCTACTCTGGCATGAGCGAGTCCAATCCCGAATATGACTGGAACTACGGAACGGGTGATGTTGTCAGGGGCGCGGTCTGGGAACAAATGGTCAAGAACACCTTTGCGGCGCTTGACGAAGTGAAGGCAAATATGGGATCGACAGGATATGAGGGGCCGATCCGCTACGTTGTTGGCAAGGTCGAAGATACGATCCCGGGAGAGATACCGGAAAGGATCGCGCTCCTTCGGCTCGACACGGACTTCTATGAGAGCACAAAACACGAATTGGAGCAACTCTATCCGAGACTTGTGCCCAGTGGGGTTCTCATCATTGACGATTACAATGCCCTCTACGGCGCACGGAAAGCGACGGACGACTATTTCCGAACGAGAAAGATGCTACTCACGCGATTTGCTTCACATGGGGCGGTGATAGGAGTGAAACCATGACCCATCCATTCAAAGTGACCGACCTGCGCGATCCTTGCAACGCCAGAGAGGCGATTTTCTACATCGTCAACGGTGTTATCTGGTTTTTGGGGACTTGGAAGCGAGCTCTGGCAACACTTGGGATCGTTGGCATTATCGTCACCGGCGGAACATACAAGGTCTTCGAGCGCCTGAGTGAGCGCACCGTCCAGATTATCGAGGCCAAGCCGATCAAACCCGATACGAGTCATTCACTACGCTTGGAGTTCATGCCGCTTGCGTTTGCCCGATCAGACCCGCAAGGCCGACCAATCATCCTCGACGGCGAACTGTGGGGCTACGCCGACACGACATACGAAGTCTTCAAACTCGACGACAAGAAGGATGGTCGGGATCGGCTCCTTGTCTGGGATAAAGTCGCTCATCAGGGATACGAGGCGTTGACGGATCTTCCGAAGCGAAACGAATACAAGCAAATGTTCAAAAAGTAGAAGGCGAGCTATGCCCGACAGCCATCCGACGGATTCCGAAGCACGCGAGATTGTCTTGGGGAAGTATCCTGACGCGAAATGCGTTTCACAACGGCGATACGGAAATGCGGGGTACAAGATCTTTGCTATTAGGGAAGAAATCTCAAACCGGCCCACGTCGCTTTCCGTACTCTATCAAACGGAAGCCGAAGCATGGTTGGATGCTGCGCTGAGGATTGTCAAAAGGGAAGAGCGGACAAAAGCGGCGATGGGAAACGCATTTCAATTTAGACCAAAACAGAAAGCCACGCGAGCGAGGGTTATTGACAATAAACTGAAGATCTCGCCATCAATGGACCCAACAATTCGTGAACTGATGCGGCAAGTTGACGCACAAATCCTAAATTCATAAACTCAGAAAGGAGCAACACCATGATCGCAATTCTCTTATCGCTCGTCGTGATCCTCCAGGAGCCGGACATCCTGAGCATCCTGGAAGCAATCGGCGCGAAGTTTGGTCTACAGGTCGGTGGCCTCGTTGCGGCTGCGGCCACGATCACGCTCGTTGTCAATTTCCTCAAGGCGACGAAGCCGTTCTCGGAGTGGATATTCAACAGCCGCGTGCCCTACATTGTAGGCGGTCTGGCCGTTGCCACGGGACTATTCAACTATTGGGGCCAGTGGACACAGGTTGCCGTGTCGGCCATCATCATCACCGTTCTCTCGATAGGCGGATGGGCGACAGCGAAGACGCTTGCGCACAAGGCTGGGACTCCCGCGAGCAATGCGTCGGGCGGAGCAAAATCGTAATGAAGAAGTCCTCCATTCTTGAAATAGCGCGGCTCGTCGGCCCAAAGCATTCGCTGGACCCGTACTTGATCTTGGCTGTCTGCGAGCAGGAGAGCCAGGACTTGCAGCAATCTGACGAGTGCGACCAATATGCTCGTCGCCTCGAGAACGGCTTCTTCAACCGCTACACGAAGCCACTGAACTACCATGAAGTCTCGGAGGTCCTGCTGGCGACGAGTTGGGGGATCATGCAAACGATGGGTATGACGCTCATTGAACTGAACTACTTCCCACTGACGGACATCATTACAATCTCCCTTGCGATCCAGCACTATCTTGAAACTCCTGTCGATCAGGTCGATTGCGGGACCCGGTGGTTGAGAAAGAAGATCGACGTTGACCGCAATGTCCGCAACGGGCTACTAAGATGGAACGGCGGCGGGAATAAGAAGTACCCCGACGAAGTGCTCGCCCGTCAGGAGAAACTGAAAGGACTATACCCGTGAACATCAACAAAGAAATACTCATCGTCGCCGTCGTGATCTTCTTGGGGGCGTGTCTTGCATGTTTCTTCTGGGGCAAGTCCTATTCTGAGGCAAGGATTGTTGACCGACGCGTACTCGTCCACTTCAATGAAGATTCCGCGAAGGCTGAGTGGCTCATCGGAAAGGTCGATAGCATCCGCCTCCGGGATCTCGCACGAAGATACGAAGGCATCCTCGACCGACTGAAGAGAGAACGGAAGGATTCACTGCCACAACTACCCGACCAACTCATCCCTTACTGGGCAATGCCGGAGACGACACTCTCGGTGAGTACGACGGCGACCGTAGTGGTAGGAGAGGACAGCGCGACAGTCCCTGTGACGATACCCGTGACGACGGGCGTGACGTTTATCGGGGGTCCCTTGAACATCTTTAACAATTTGGTCACAACGATCAAGCCATTCAACCTGAACTACGTCGTGCCTCATCCGCCGAGCGGTCCATCAAACAGTCTTGGTCTTTGGGCCATGCCTCTTGTCGGCTACCAGGCCGGATACGTCGGCGCTGGTGGGATAGTGGGCTATTCCCGCGTTGGCGTGGGAGCAATCGGGCTATTTGGCCGGGAAACGATGTTCACTCTTGGCTACCGATTTGGGGATTGACGGTAGTGGCTCACTTTGCCTCTGAGTGGCTCAGTTTGGCGTGTGATGAATCTTGAATCACCGCTTCTTTTTTCTCGCTTCAAGCATGTAGGCAATCGTG
>Ga0214473_10000657_pt1 | contig 48142 bp, 80 predicted proteins | sample RVTome_7_FD_203509 | JGI IMG/M metagenome (GOLD analysis project Ga0214473, IMG submission 203509) | Soil microbial communities from uranium-contaminated site in the Upper Colorado River Basin, Wyoming, United States - RVT98D197 | ecosystem: Environmental > Terrestrial > Soil > Contaminated >...
CGCTGTAAGCCACGCGCAGGAAAACGAACTGAGTACCGAAAACGCGAACGCGAGTTTCACCGAGAATAGACATTGCTGTCTCCTTTACTTGAGATGAACAATAGTGGTAAGTACACCAGCATTATTCTTGACATAGAGGTCGCTACCTAGAGTAATGTTCACTCTAGAAGCAGACCCAGTATAGAATGCGTCAACTGCCAGCCGGCCAGCAGCATTATTGAAGAATCCGCTGACAGTACGGTTACCGGACCCGTCAGTAGTAATGAAGTCGTTGGCGCTACCGGGGGTAACTTGACGTACAACAATTTTCAGGCCCTTGAAGCCAAGATCGAGAACTTTGCTAGCATGGTCCTTATAAGGGGGCGACATAACTAAGCTCCATCCCCGGCCGGATTCGGAATCGGGTCATCATGGTTAGAGATAAGCAGCACCGATTGACCGCTAGTACCCACAAGGGTAACAGCAGTCGCACTGGACTGAGTAATCGTGATGGTGGTGTCTCCAGGGCGAACAAGTTGGACGACCTGACCCGAGGTGCTACGCATCCGAGGAAGCGTAACCGAATCGGAATTGGCGGTCAGAGTAACGAACGTCGCAACCAGATTCCCGGCGGAGATAGGAAGCACCTTTTGCGCCGTAATGGTTGACATTAAATTGTCTCCTTACAGAACATAGCCGGATGGACCGTTAGGCCCACCCGGCTATTTCATTACTGAGCTACCAGCCCTTAGTAGGTCGGCAGCGTGAGGCCAGTGATCTTGGCCGTCTGATTGAGCTTCGCACCCACGTTCTCACCGTAGAACTTCATGAGAACCGTGAAGGCGTCCTGACCCGGGACCCACGCCATATTGACGCGCTCGTCAATCGACAGGGGGCGGACCACACCGCGCTCGATGGCGGCGAGGTTGATGAAGTAAACCTCATCGGGGAGAGCCGCCCACGTCACGGTCCAGGAATGTCCCTCGAACGTGGTCATGGACTGCTGAGCACCAAGCTCCAGACGGTTGTCGTGGAAGCGCCGGAAGGGCAGTGCAATCTCCGTGTACCGGTCGAACTGGTCGTGGTTGGAGATGTAGGTAAAGCCCTCAAGCGAGTCCGCAGCCGTCTCGATCATCAGCCGCTTGCGGAGACGCCGCAGCATGGACTCGTCAAGCGAGGTACTGCCGGCCGCGATTACCTGACTCTGGAGAATCGGGTAAGTCGTGCGCGAGAGGTTGTAGATCGTGCCAGTGGCCGACACGAGAGCCGGAAGGCCGAGCGCCGTGATCTCGCTGGGAGCCGACGCTTCGTCCTGCTCGCCCGAGATATACACACCGTCGTCCACCGCCACCGTAACCGGAGCACTGACCGTGATCGTCGCATTCGCCACGTTGCGCGAAGTGACAGTCACGGGGCCGGCCTGACGCAGACCGGTGCTGTTATTCAGGAACACAACGACCTGACCCGAGCGGAACGTGCGCGAGTCATCCACCGTGATCGTGGTGCCGGCGGCAGCCGCCGTAGCCACGTTCGTGAGACGGCCCGTGCCATCGCCGCGGAGGAAAGTCGTCTCGAAATTCGCACCGGCCCGCTTGGTCGCCATGTTGATGGCGTCCGTGATCGCAGCCGCGAACGAATCCTCGCCACCACGGCGAGAGACGGCCTCGGCAAGACCCGAGAAGACCACCGAATGGAAGTACTTCTTCGGCTCAACCTTGGCCTGCTTCACGCGCTCATTGCCTGCGCTGGGAAGCGTGTTATCATCCTTGCCGCGCCACCCGCCGCCGGCCTCATTGCCGTCAACGCGCACCGCGAAGTACACACCCTCACCCGAGGGCTGCCACTTGCTGTTCTCCTTCAGCCGGGAATAGACAGGAGCCGAAAGCTGCTGCGTCTGGAAGATCGAGTCCACGACATACCGGCGGAGGAGCATGTCACCGAGAGTCTGAAACGTAATCGACATGTTTATCTCCTAAAGATAATGATCCCCCGCCGACACTTTGTCAGCTTAAGCCTTGCTACGTCGGAGAAGCTCTCCAACTGCTGAAGCGAAGTCGGCCTCGTTCTGAACGAACTTACCGTCCTTCATCTCACCCCAGTTCTTCGACTTCACGTCCTTTTCAAACGCTTCGTTCGTAGTTCTGGAAGACTCGGGGACATCTTTCATTACTTCTTGCTTGGTCTTATTAACCAAAGCACCGCGCGGGATTCCATAATCCTTGATCAGTCCAGCAAGGGACTTCTGAAGAGTGGCAGGGATGACATCCCGACCATTCTCCTCAATGAAGTTCCAATCCACACGGGGAGTCCAAAGCTGTGAAATGATAGCCTTGTCCTCGTCCGTATACTCCTCGGGAAGAGACGCAAGAAGCTCACGGGCATACCGGCCAGAGTCATCCCAAAGCCGCTCAGCATTCTGCTCAGCGTTGAGTTCCTCAAGTTCAGCCAGCTTCTCCTGCATAGCTGCTTCCAGCCTTGCAACAGCCTTGTCATCGCCCTTCTCTTCAGCCTTCACCGTGTCTTCATGGATACCTTGAAGGGCCTTGTCAATCTTCACCACGGTATCCTTATACCGAGGATCAGCAGCCAGACCCTTGATCGACTCAAGAATCTGATGGTCCGTTTCAAGCTGTCCAACACGCTCACGAAGGCCGCTCTCGCGCTCTGCCACAGACTTGAACTGCGTTTCGAGGGCTTTAAGCCGTTCGAGCGCTTCGTTCTTCTGTGCTACTACCTCGGAGAACCGATCATAGGGAATAGATTTTCCCTCGGTACCCTGGGCCTTGTCGTCGGAGCCGACAGTCTTAGGCGTGGTCTTTGCAGCCACATCCTTAAGAGCCTGTGTGACATCCGGGTTCTGGCCCGACGCGGATTGCGAATCCGCATTGCCACCCGCAGCTACATCCTTGAGTGCTTGGGTGAGATCTTCTGCCGCAGTTGCCATTTCTGGCACCTCCTATTGTTTAACGCCGGTAGGGAGTTAGCCCGGCTAGGGTTGAAGCGTAGAACTTGTGGCTGTGGAGCGAAACAGCCGCCATACAGGCGTCCACACCTTGCGCTCCTATTAGATAATACCGTTTATTCTTTCAATCAGTCCAAACTGAAAGGACTGAACATTAAGCCTATTTACCGTCCTATATCTGTGGCATGTAGGACAGACTATATCACACTTTTCTAGCTCTTGAAGTGCCCGTGCTGACTTGGAAGGGAATTTACTCAATTCCTTAATCTTAACCCCCCGCTCAGGCACATGATCAAAATCCATAATCTCAGGAGGATGAACATCACCACAATCGAAGCAAGGACTATTCTTTATCTCACTGAGATAATCATTCCATTCTTTACGTCTAGTCTTTGAACGTTCACGTCCCTTTTCCAGATTCTCTGGACGACGAGAATATTCACGCTGCCAGTTACGCGCGTACTCTCGTTTCTTTCCAGGGTCTTTATACGGCATATCATGTCCTTACGAGAAAAGTGACCCCAAGGAGACGGGGGAGGGACATCTCCTTGGGGTCTACCGCGGCGCCGGGAGGGAGCGCGCGGATTAAGTAATGAAAGTTCTAGTAGAACGGTATACAACATTAACCCCAATCGTAGCGGTTGTAGCTGTAGACCATGTTAGGAGGCCCTGGTTGTCACCGGCAGCACCAGCAGAAGAAAGGAACCACATGACGCCCTGGATATCGTGGGCAATATCCTTATCTCTGTTGTAGTTCTCCAAGGCCCTCAGCAAGTTAGACGGAAAATCTAAAATGGACACTTCGCCAGCAGCCGAAGGCATAGTCCTGAATGGACACACCCCCACTGACCTCTGGTACGGATAGCACTCAAACACTCTACCCACAACGCCAGAATACAGCGCAGGGACTTGATCAAACTGAAAATACACACTTTGATTACCGCCCACAGTGGGCTGGCTCCACATCACTTCTTCGCTCCCAGCGGGGTTAGCTCCAGTGTCCGAATTCTTGAGCGACGGCATGAATCCAGCAATGACATAACCATTACCTTGACCAAGAGCTAATCTTGCCCATTCCGTCAATGGCTCAACAGTCACAAAGACGTACTCATTAGCCGTTACAGAGAACACAGAGGTAAATGTAAACGTGGCTTCGGCTGTCGCACTAGTAGTCAATGTGCTGGCATCAAATGAATCAGAAGTAGCTCTCAACGCCCCGATGGTTCTGGTGGCAACATCGTATTCGTATACCTTCGCTACGATGTAATGTGGAGGTGAAGTAAAGCCTCCAGCCTTTCTAAGCCTGAATATCACAGTATCAGCAATCGCACTAGATGACTCAATCTGAACTACATTACCGCACGCCTGAATGAATTCAGAAGACAAATTCGTGTATTTATCAATCTGCTCTCGGCCTATTTGCATAGCCCCTTGAGTGGCGACTGCGGCTGCGGCAACATTGGTCTGGGCTCTGATAGTGGCGCCTTCTTGAATTTTCACCCAGAAGTTACCAGCGTTATTGTTTACCGTGGTAACTCGCTCATTGTTACTTAGCTGAGTTCTCACCCAGACATAATCATCTTGTCCGCCTTTTCGGCCGCGCCATTTATCAACATCTCTGCTTTGTAAGTCTGGATATATCGCAATGTCTAGAGTTCTGAAGGTATGATTTGCAGAAGGAGCAATCGAATGAGTCAAGTACATTTGAGCCGACAAGATCTTGGAATAAGTAGGAATCTTCAGATCAGTGTACAAAATGCTATCGGCCCTAGTGGCAGCTTTACCAGGAACATACGAATTCTGAGGGGCGCGACCAGCAGCAACAGGATTCAACCAAGTAGCAGCAAATACGGAGGTGCTGAATGAGTCACGGGTAAAGAACGATCTAGACCCTGTTTGAGTACCTGATACAGCCATAGTATCTAAATGGCGATCAGTGTATCGCTGCTTGAAGAATTTTCTCCCCATTAGACGTGGCTATACACTTTGTAAGTGCGCGCCCCTTCCTGAGCGTTCGAGGATACGATCTCCGGGTAAGTAGCCATAAGAGAAGCTAGAGAGGTATCGTAGTTGATAGTAGCCTGCAAAGAGGCATACCTACTGTTTTTCATGTGCGGGTCCAATACAGTTACCTTAGCGGTGATAGGGGATTCCACAGCCTTGAAGGTGGTGTTCAGCAGTCCGCGGAAGAAGCTGGCTTGATCCTGAATGAATGCTATTGTAACTTGGTTCAGATTGGTATTGAACACTCTGGTATTTCTACGAAACAAAGTACCTGTAGCTCTGACTTGGATTTCATTGCCAACCCTAGCCAATACAGATACACGGGCAATAGAAGCTACTCCGATGAGCACTTCTCGGTTATTGAATACCCCGAACTGCATAGTGCCAGAACCGATAAATTCAGTTCTAGTCATTCTAGTGCTTGCTTGCTCACGGTATTGATCCAGAAATGTATCCTCATCTTCCGGGTTAATATCACCCCTTTCAATAGCTTGTCTCAGTGCAATCTTCTCTACCTCTACGCCTCCACAGTATAAGACGTTAGGCACAGTCAACAGGGAGGCAACAATAATATCGGCAATGTCGTTCTGAACCTTATCTGGAAGTAAGCGAACATCCACCAATCTAAAGCCGCCCACAACTTCAGACACAAACTTCTCTTCGACTAGATAGATCCCCATAGTCCTTAGTTCTTTCTTAGTTGTAGAGTGACGTGGAGTTCTTCCTCCTTCCCGTCTCCCTCCCCTAATTTTAGAGTCTCTAACCATAAGAAGCTATCCTGCGGGATAACATTGTTATCGAATACAGACCTATACAGAGGGTTCTCTCCAGTACCAGCGTGCCCAGTGTAGAAACCGGCTCTCCAGCCTCCTACCTCAAGTTCAGTTCCCGCACCACGAGAAGGAAAACTTCCGTATCGAACAGTAAAATCACAGAACGGATAGAAACCTGAGTCTTCGGTACGCAAGAACGCGGTCATCTTCATCACTTCAGTCTCTTCGGGCTCCACCCACCAAGTGACGGTATCAAAGTTAGAAGGGTTCTGAAGTGTAATGGATTTGGTAAAAGTCTCATGTCTGAGATTGATGATATTAGTGCCATCAGCATCCTGCGAAATGTAGAAATGGTCACTATTGACATTCCAAGGACGGACTTCACCGCCAGTCTTAACATAGAAAGCTTCAGCGGTGACTTGGTTCTCAACAGCGAGAGTATTTTCCATCTCGATGTGGCCGCCCGAGCGAATCGTCATAGCCACACTAGGAGTCGGTCCAGTATCCTGACCGTTATTCACCCGGAAAACAATCTTGCCGGGGACATAACCAGAACCGGGAGTTCCGTCCACATCCATCTGAATCTGCGAGGAGATCAAATAGGTACTGCCATTACGTCCGGTAGCATAGATCCAAAGCAGACCATCTAGATCATCAACATCTGCGTGCGCGGCGCCAAGAGCGTCACTTCGTGAGCCCATGATGACGCAGGGAAGATTGCCGGAGTGCTTGTGGAGATGAAGGCTAACTGCATCATCCTGCGAAATGTCAGACACTTTCAGGGCACTAGTGTAATCAAATCCATGAACGCTGATACTATCACCCTCACCGCCAGGATTACCGGCAATGAGGTTGTTGTTAATTCGCATGTACTCGCCGTTTACATCTACAATAATGTTCCCACTGTCATCATTGTAGATGTTGCCGTTCCCTGCGAGATAGAAAGCCTCGGCGGTATGAATTTTCCCTAATGCTACGCGAGGCTTGCTGTTTACCGTAGACAGATCGAAATCAGTACTCAAGAATTCAATGGTGTCATCACGTTCAATGAACGTCCCATCGGACTCGCGAACTACGATTCCGTAGAAGCCAGGAGGAGTTTCAGTTCTGAGTAGGTACTGCGGGTGATCATCATCCAGCAAACTAACCGAGTCCAGCAGTCCGTGGTCCGTAACTCCACCACCGCCACCAGCCTCACCACGCCAGTTTACAATAGGGTTTCCATTGCTATCGGCCTTGATATAGAAGTCGTCAGAATGAAATCTAAGCCTGTCAACAGCAGTAAAGGATTGAGCGCCATTGGTCTGATCTACAGTAAGAGTTACCTCAACTGCACCGTCATGATCCTGAAGTAGATCACCCAATCCACGGCCATTATCAGAAGAGTTAGTGTAGGGGAAGGCTTTCCGAAGGGCAGGCTGCGTGCGAGCCCACTCGTTTAGGATTCGTACTTCTTCATCCGTGAAATGAGCCACACGCTACCTCCCGAGGCAGATTGTGATGTTCACAGTCCTTCCGTGGTTATCTTCCCCGGCCTCTTCCTTCTCCTCACTATCGTCATCATTGCCACGCGAGCGAGCCCACGCATCCATCGCCTTCTGGTGCAACATCCTCTTCAGAGTCTTATCAGCCTCGGGATAGTGGTTCTCAAAGTAGCCGCGTGAATAGACCTCATCGGCTTCCTTCTTAATCTCCATGAGGGGCTTGACCTTCTTGAGCAGCTTGAAGTAGCGACGATCAAAGATCTCCCCATCCAAAGGCTTGGGGGCCTTCAGATCGGTAGAACCAGTCCAAACCCTCTCAATGGGAGAGCCAGACGGGAAGATCGAATTGGAATCGCCAATAGCCATTAGAAGCCTACTTTCTTCATCGAAACACCGTACTGACGCGCCGCAGCCCTGCGCTGCGGGTCCATGCCAGGGTTAGCAGATTCACCCTTCCTCTTCTCATCGGCCAGGGGAACACCAGTCGCCTCAGCAGCACCATGCCCAGTATTAGCAACGAGAGAATCAATGCCAGTATTCTGGGCTAGGTTCCCCATGTGATTAGGTTGCAACACCATCATCGGGTCCATGTCGTCTCCTTAGGTAATATTCCCGCATATAAGCATTACGCTTATCTCTATCTACTGGTTTCCGAATACCCCAAACTCTACCGAAAGGCGTCAAATATTTCATAGCCTCTCTAGCTCTGGCTTTTCTCCTATCACCGAGCCACGGATACATAGCAACGATAAGGGCATAAACATGAGGCTGTCTGCCTACCTCCCAGCACCATTGATCTACTTTTACTCTAGGAGTGACATTTCCAAACTTCATAACGGAATGCAATTTATCAATAACATCCTTATCTTTCATTACCAGAATCAATCTCCAAAGTTTCCGCTCGGTATGTGAACTACTAGTAGTTATACAGCCCTCTCCTTCAAATAATCCAGCAGCCCAAATAATATCCTCCCTATTCCACATCATTATTTCCTCGTTCCGAAAGGTGCAATGTACACAGTGTATCCTGCGGCCAGTAGTCGTATCTCCATCTTAGCTGCCGCTCTAGCGTTCCAGCTATGGATGACGAAAGTGATGTGGTTGTACTTCTTGGAGTCCTGCTTCTCTAGCCAACGAACTACCTCCAGTCCACAATCCTCTCTGGACGGATGAGCATCAGGCTCTTCACCAAGATCATACTCCAGAGATGCTTCCTCAATTCGCTCTCGATAATCTACTAGTACACTGATAGCTTCTGAGACTGTCTTCACCCAAAATGTTCGAGATCGATCCAGTTCAGATAATCTCTGATAGTGGACCGCAGCACGGTTAGGATCTCGATCCAGAAATATCAGAACCTTATCACTCATTGATCAGCCCCCCGACTGAAACTATCGCGATCTCAAATCAGTGTCTACCGCATCAAGATCAATAGATCGTGAATCCAAAACATCAATCTGTGCGGTAATCTCAGCGACCTTATCCTGATACCTCTGACGAATTACCACTAAAGCAGCACGCCTAGAAGACACCTCAGCCTTGATAGTAGTTACTGTATCTCTCGATGCCATACTTCTCACCTAACTTCCTTCCTTTAGTCTTCCTCTTGAGATGACCTTTCGGTCCGTAACTTGCAGCGATGGCCTTAGCCTGTGCCGGGTTGGTCACCTTATGCCCTGAACCTGACTTCAGGGTGCCGTGCTTGAATTTACTCATTATTTCACTAGCCGGCATGACTTACCAAGACCCTGGAGTCCAAGTCCCAGCGTAGATGTCCTCGGGCCGCATCTGAAGCTCATCGTATAGGCCACCGAAGTTGCCGGGGTGGCTGATGCTAGGCGCAGACGGCAGACCCTTGTAGATATTGTCGTAACCCATCTGGTCATACATCTTGTCCGACACATAACCAAGCGGCTTATTCATCATACCGAGCTTGTCCATCATGCCAGTTTCCTTCATGACGCCCATCGGACCGCCCTGCTTGAACGCACCAAGGATACCGCCCTTCGACTTACCCTTCATCTTGATACCAACAGCAGCAGCCTTGAAGCTAGGATCGAAGATCATACCAGTAGGATCATCCTTGAAGGTTCCCTTATAGCCCTTGAGCTTGCTGCCGGAACTCTTCACCTTGATCTCAGGGAGATTCTGCCCCATACGCATAGCACGAAACTTCTCGCGAAGCTGAACGCGGGCGTCATCAGCAGTTGCCTGAGCGTCACTGAACCCCTTGAACGCCGGATCATCAGCACGGATGCCAGTGCGCATATTCTCATAGCGCTGCCACCAAGTGTTCTCTTCGGGATTCATCTTCTTGTCCACTAGCGACATGCGGCCCTGGTGGGCGGTCATCTCGGGCATGGAATCGGGACCGAGATCAACACCCTCAATGAATCCCTGCTCCGCCTTCAACTTATAAGGCTTAGAAAGTTCAGTACGAGCCTTCTCCTCGAATGCGCCAAGCGCACGAGTGCCAGCAACGTCGCGAAGACGCATAGCCTGCGAAAGAGCCTGCTCACGCTTAGCAATCTCGGGCCTCTGCTTACGGAAGCCTAGACCAACAGGCATCGCCGCGCCATACGTCGCACGCGAGGTCTTATATGCAGCCTGCTGCTCAGGGGTAAGATATTCCTCAGCCGTACCCTCGGCCCACTTGTAGGCTTCCTGGGAGCGACCAGCATCACCCTGCGCGCGGATATTTCTACCGTATGATTCTGCCATTTACTGACCGCCTCCTTGGGGGCCGGGCTTCATAGGAGCACCAACCATTGCCATGAATGATGCCTGAGCCTCCATCTGCTGCTGCTGCATGAGTTCGCGAAGATCGATCTGTCGCTGGTAGATATTGACCAGACCAATGATACCCTGCTGGGCCTTGGGATCGAGATCCATGAAGCCGTCTTCCTTCATCTCGTTCACGAGGATTGCGTGGAAGATGTAGGGATCATCCTCGGGCAGCAGCACGACGCGGTCCATCCGGTCGTTCTTAATCAGCGAGATCATCTTCTTCGCGCGATGTACATCAGGGCCAGCAGGCATAATCGCCTTCTTTAGATCAAGCTCTTCAAGCATGGCCTGACGCATACCGACATCCTGAACAGCCCACAGGGCCGGTAGATATTGGAGAATCTCAATCATCCTAGCCTGACGGGCCTCCTTACTAACCAGAGCCAGACTAATCGTATCAACGCGGCAAGTCACGTTATCGGACAGATCAGTACCAGAGAACTGGGAGATGGAAATGCGACTGTGCTTCTCGCGGGCCAGAACTCGAATACGCTCAGCATACCGATCGTCATTCCTGACATAGCGGTTCGTTATCTGAAGCAGAAGCGAGCCCTCTTCCTGAAGCGATTCGTCCCACGCCTGCAATGTTGGAGAGCGACTAGCAAGAGCTTGCTTTCGCAGAATGTCAATCATAGCTGCCGAGTTCACACCGACAGGCCGTTCACCATGAAGGATCTGCTCCGTACCAGCAATCTTCTCCATCATCGCGAGGCAGAAATTCTTCTCTTCATTCAACGCAGCAGGAAGGGGCGGAGGATAGACCGGTGCCGGAGCATGGGTAGCAGTTCTACGGGGGTCGTACTCATAAACATTACCAGGCATTCCGTTCCAACTATCTTCTCGAACATGCGAGCCCTTGGGAGCAATCCACATTGAGATCGGAGCAGTTCGACGCCACATGATGTTAGTCGTGTCAATCGAGTTGATCCGCTTGATGTAGGGAAGTAGCTTGGCGATCAGTGACCGACCGAAAATGCTACCGGCCTGAGCCTCCCAGCGGTATCGAATGTAGGGATGCCAACGTGTGGGCCAGCGAGGGTCGTAGGCCCGAGCGCCCACTTCCTTGGGAGAATCATAGAGAACCGCGTCACCGACCGTGATAATCGTGCGGCCATTAGGCCACTTCTTGCACGGCGCGCGGTCGAACGTCCTGACAACCCCGTACCCTTCCCACGCATCTGGGGAGCCGAGATAGAGGCTAGGACCGGGACCTTCAACTAGAGTCGCGATGCGCTCCCACCACCACATGGACATCTCAGTGATATTCTCTTCCGTGGTGGAGTCAAGGACATCAATGTTCCAGCCCTTCGATTTGTTGAGCGCGAACTCGCCGGTGCGGGGCATCTTGCCGTATCGGTCCAGAAGCGAGGAGAGCGGAACGAACTCCTCCTTCATGATCCAGTTCATCTCTTTGCTGTTCCAAGAGTGACAGTCAGGAAAGTGCATCTGAAATGGGGAGATCACGTTGGAGACAATGTCCCCATACTGAAGCTCATCACGCATGACAGGGCGACCCTGCTCGTCAACAACCGGCACCTGACGCGGGACTAAAAGCGTCTGCGGCTGCGACCCCTCAGGGAAGACAACCTCAGTCTCAGTCTTGGTCTGCGGCACTTGCATCCGGCGGGGCATCGTATGATCCCAGTCAATCTCAAGGAATGAAATCCCACAGTGCATAACCAGCCGAGCAAGCTCACGATGCTTCTCCGGCATGTCAAGAGCTTCCCACAGATACTCAAGTGTAAGCTCACTAAGCTCAGCCGAGGTCTGGTCTTCATCCCTATCCGACTTCGCAGTAATGCGAGGGCGAGGGCGGTTCTCCGTGAAGAGAGCCACATTCGTCTCAATGTACGGGCCGAGCAGATCGTTCGTAGGCTTCGGGATGTTCTGGCCGGCCTCGCGAATGACAGAGAGGTCACCGATGCCGGATGCGCTGGAGTTAGCCAGACGCGAGATCACGATGTCGTTGATGTAGTGTCTGCCGTTGGAGAAGAAGAAGTTCTCCATCCACCGAACCGCACGAGCCCAATGAGCGCTCTTACGATCCTGATTCATGGCTTCGCTGTAAGCACGAATAGCACGACCGACGGTGGGGTCCATGTGGCCCACATCATCGATCATGTTCAGCTTAGTGCGAGCCGAATCGCCTGCACCGGGCCTGTATGAGATCCCGCCTTCAGCCATGCTTTACTCGTACTTCTTTTCTACGTCAGAAACTTCTTCGTCCAGAAAGCGAATCTTCACTCCCATTTCCTTAGCGATTAGTCGAAGCGCCTGCTTCTTCTCTTCAAGCTCACAGTTGGGCTCATTGTTCTTCACGTCGTATTCAGCAGCACGCTTAGCGAGATCCTCAAGCTGATTAGGCCATGTAGGCTGAACCCAAACCTCCTTAGGCTGCCCTTTGGCCCAATCCATGACCATGCTATAGGTACACATGTTAGCTCTCACTATTCCCGTGAAGCGATCTAAATTGCGGCGACCCAGCAACCCTGCTGAGTGCGTCGATCATGTCGTCCGCATCCCTGAACAAATCACCTTCAAGATCCCGCAGGATGAGGCGATTCGCCTCATTTAGCTGCTGATTCTTCTTGACCATCTCAGGATCAAGCTGAGGGGCTGCGGCGACTTCTTCAGCGGATTTCATGTCCCTGTAAGCAATCGGCGACTCCTTAGCAATCAGGGCATCTTGCAAAATTCTAACCTGATCACGAAGACCAGAAGCCTCAGATTCCTTAGAGGCAAGAAATTCCCGAAGCATAGATACTTCCCTTTGGAGTCCAGAAACTTCAGCTACCAACTGATCTTTGTTACCGAAGATCGCCATTATTCCGATTCCTCGTCCCAATATCGGCCACTGGCAGCTTCGTGGTTCCCCACGCCGCGCCCCATGCCGTGGGCGTCAGTGTACTTGCGGAGCTTGCGACTGCGCTCGCCATCATCATCGCGAAGGTCGTTGAGAAGCTCCTTCGCGAAGTTCTGCTTCGTCATGTCATCCTTGAGGGCCGCGGCGATGGTTCGCCGGAGCGTCTCAGTAGCAGCCTCGGCCTTCTCCTTCTGCTGCTCGTGCTTTCGTTCCAAGCGACGAATGAGCATCTCATCAGTGCTGTCGTAGTTCTTCAGCATATCATCAGACATACATCCCCCTTATGAGTCGGCTCTGACTTGCCAGATCCGAACAGTCGTGAACAAGTTATCCGTAACGTAGAATCCGGCGTCACTCCCAAAGCCGTCGTTCGCTTGCGTTACCTTACAAAGATGATGAATTTCCAGCGTGGTGCTACGAGCAAGCTGGAAACGCCCAGAAATCATAGATCGAGTCTGGGCCATACCAGGGCCGGTGCCGGCAACCCCAGTCCACCCCGACGTATCCACCGAGTATTCTGAAGTACCGAGGACCACGGTTGGGGCGTCGAAGTTAGTGTAGTCCGTCACATCTGCGAGACGGGCCACATGCTCGCCCACGTTGTGGGCAGGGACGGAGGCATCGATGAAGTAGATCCCGGCAGGGAGAACGAATCTGGCACCGTCTCCAGCGACCAGAGTCTCAGGCGCAGTCTCAACGTTCTTGGTGCCGTCGTGTGACATAACCGATGAGGCAAAGTCATTGAAGACCACGTTGTTCAGATCGCGGGTACGCCAGTTCTCAGCAGTGAAAGTGCCGCCATCCACGCCCTTGAGCTTTTGATCAACCATCTCAAGGTATGGGGACTGCAAGCCTTTGTGAAAGAGGGCGTTATCAATAACGTCCATCTTCCGCTTGACGGCCATGTCCCCGCGTACTTCAGCCATTGTTTAACTACGCGCCAGGACGATAGAGAACAGTAACAAGGCTGGTGCTGGCTTCTACGCCAACGGTCAAACCCTGAGTAACGAACCCGTCAGAAATCTCAAGTGCGAACGTGTTGTCCGCCGGGACCGTGATCGCAAGGATCTGAGTACCAGCCGCGTTAGTGAACTCGTAATCAATAGCAGCGGCCGTGGTGTTGGCAATGATAATAGCGTACACTGCCAACGAGTCGGCCGAAACCACCCGAGCAGAGCCAAGATCATTGTGGTAGATTGCAGTAGCAAGTGCCATAAAAGTCTCCTGTCCCTATTAGATAATACCGTTTTGATAAAAGATCAGTCCTATAGAGCGGGACTAATCTATTAATAACCAGAAGTAGCGAATTTCAATTCGGCCGCGGCAAAAAGGCCAACATAACCATCCGTACCATCATCCCTGGTATTCCACATGCACGTTGAGATGCCAGCGCGGACTTGAACACGGTAGATGTGCGTTCCAGCGCCAGGATCATCAATCCACATGATTGAAAACGGGAGCGTCTCGTTATCAGGAGTGGCTCCGAGACCGGATGGAGCATACTGGGCGTGACTACCGAGCAGGGTAGGGTAAAGATTACTACCGGCATCGGTCCCGTTCGGAGTGATTGCAGCGCCATTCCTAGTGATACGAAAGAGCGGGTACTGCGAATGATTTGTGTGGATTGTAGTACTAAAGAATAACGCCACTTTAGCCGTACCATCCACCGCGATTGTGATAGCCTGCATGCTGCTATCAGCGTAGATAGCACTAGACGTACTCTGCGCCGTGGTCAGTTCCTTATACAAGAACTTCGAGAACATGTTGATATTGATTGCTACGAATCGATTCAGCGATATTTGTTCATTCGTGTCGGCGGACTCATGCCTGTTACCAATAGTACTAACTATAGTATCGCCAACGGCTAAATTCTTTACCGCGAAGGCGCACATCTCATATCTAGGAGATCCGGTAGGATCACGAGTGATTCCAAAATGATACCCGCGACCAGTGAGTGTGGAACCTACAGCATTCGTTCGCACGTTCCAAGGATCAGAGCCGTTAACAGTATTGTACCATCTAACAGAGGCATTTGCCGCTGTACCGGTAGCTGAATGAGTAAGTCGGTTCTGAACAATGAGAAGATGTCGCCCGGCATGTCCAAGAGTGAGTGTAGCAGTAACAGTTTGGTCTTCATCACCGCCTACTTGATTATTGCAAGCAATAGCTGTTGGGAGAGCTAAATCCCAAGTGTTATCGCGCATACCAAGAGTAGAGCCAACGAAACTAGCGTCATTAGCAGGGGCAATAAATAGTGAAGCTCCATTCATATAGAGCCTAGAAGCATCATCAAGCACCATATTGACTCCCCATTCGGAGTTTCTACCTCCGCCTGGGCCTGTGCCGATAGACATCAAAGTATCAAAGTCAATCCTATCAGCATCACCAACTACCAGAGGAGCAAAGGGAGTAGCATCAGTGCCAGTAGCGTCAACAGTCGAAGCACCGGCACCTTCGCGGCAACAAACATGACCATAATGCCCGGTATCGCCACCAACAAAATCAACGTTTGCCGTGATCCACATCAACAGAAAATAATCGGACGCTACATCAGTAAGGTCAGCACCAAGAACTGAACCTGTACCCCCTGAATAGAGCACGTCAGTTGAAATACCCGCTTGGGGGCCATTGATAGAACGGAAATAGGACTCAGTAACATCAGGCACTCGGTAATCAGCAAAGCTACCACCAATCACGTTGATAGAACGCCCGCCAGTCAGACCGATTGTATTCTTAGGCATTGACTATCCCGAGAGACGGATGCGGATTCGGCCGCGAAGATGCTCTGCGCCGCTGCTCTCAAACACACTCATAACGAGCGAATCGTTCTCGCGCAGCACATTCCCGCCAGTAGCCGCCACCTTACGGAAGACGGGCATGATGTAGAACGGGTCGCATCCAGCCACACCGATACCGCGAGGAGAGATCTCGCTGGTGCTGAGAATATAGAAGCCTACCGTACAAGAGCCTGTAGTCGTAGCAAAAGCCACATCTTCCACGATATAGCCTTGCGGAACGAACGAATCGATGAAGTAGCTAGTCGTAGCCGGGTTCTCAAGGTCAATGGAGATAGAGTCGATGTTGAGAGAACGACCTACATTATTAACCCCTGGAGCTAAATAGAACCCGGGAGACTTGACCTTGCTACCGATATAAGTACCGTCTTTACCGACAATTACAGAATTTTTAGATGAAGATGCCCCAACGCCAAGGGAAATAGTATCATTAGCGGTAATACTAACGGCCAGATTTCCAGAAATACCAATATTACCAATAGTACCAAATGTAGTAATATCAATATTTGCATCTTCTGTGGAAATCTGCACAACACCGGCGTTCTGGGCTCCAATATCAATTCCAGAAGCAGAAATTGAGATATCAGATCTCGTCAAAATTGTTCCAGGGCCAGTAAGATGCAATGCCGTTTTAGCAGCCACTTCCAAAGAAGCAGTATCACTGCTAATTTCACCTTCTCTAACGTAAAATGCTTGAGCAGTAATACCTTGTCTGAAAGTATTCCAATCAGCGGCCTTACGGGCGTATTGCGGGTGATCATCATCAGCAAGACCAGTAAGAGCGCCGTGGTCAGTAACACCGCCACCAGCGCTAGGCTCATTTCGCCACTGCCCGGTACCACTGTCATAAGTGAGTACCTCTCCATCAGTAAGAGCACCTAGCGTTACATCAGACAGCCCGTCTAGGTCTGTAATCCCGATAGCAGAGGTATTGAGAGACACATGGGCGCGCTTATGAGCACCGCCATTAGCCTCATCAAGCATGACCTGAACGTAGAAGTAGTTAGAGTCAAAAGTTAGATCTGCGTTCGGGTGCATAAGATGCCGATCAGAAGGCTGACCATCCGTGCGAACAACGAGATAGAAAGGATCGCGCGGAACGAGGCTGACTGCGCCGATACCGCCAGTAGCGATATAGACAGAGCCAGACACCGAAGCATGGAAGTAAAAGTAAGCAGTGTTAGGATCGCTGACATCAGCAAGATCAGGGATAACCACACGCTTGTCGCCGTCCATGACCTGAACCATGACAGGCGAGACGCCGAAGTTGTGCTCAACTGTCCACTCATTACCACTCTTAACGAACTCCTCAGCGCGGCCAATCGGGAAGGTATAGCCAACTTCAATACCGCCCTGGTTAGCGCCAGAACTGATTCGGCTAAGCTCGAACCCGTCATCCTGATTAAAGAAGAGCTTACTGATATGAAGCCAAGATTCCTGAGTGCTAGCCTCGCCACCAGTCTCACCTACTTGATAGATGTTCTCAAGGCCGGGACCGTAGAAGCCAGCATCCGACTGAATGCCGCCTTCAGAGGAGACTTGGAACTGGCCGTCAGAGAACCGGACGCACCAGAGATCTACCCATACGGGAGTCTCCACTGTGCCGTCATTCTTCTGAAGGCAGAACTCGAAAGTTGACTTATTGTAGTAGAATCGATACTTGTTGCTGAAGGCGATGTCGCCGTATGCTTGGCCGAGCAAGGCGCGAATGGCGTTCAATTCGTCTTGGCCTTCCTGAAGCTCCTGATAGGAGTTACGGATTACCGCTTTAGATTCTGCGTGGTTTGATCTTAGTTCGCCCCACTGAAGGTTCAAACTTTTTCCATCAATAACAGGCCAAGGAGAATAAAATGTGCCAAACCTATCAATATTGGCCATAATAACTCCTAGTATTACAAGATCTACAAAGTGTAGTCAGATTATAAGAAACAAGAGCAAGCTCAGGATGAGTGCTCACCGGTTGAATATGCTCAATCGTAAGGTCTTCAGTAGTATTGCAATTAATACAAAACTTAGGAAGGGAAGCGATAGTCTTTGCCAATTCTCTAGTAGTCTCACGCTTGAACTTAGTAAAATCATAATCATACTGTTTCAGCCGCTTACGCGTCGATAAAATCAAACTACGGGCGCGTTTAGCCTCAGGATTTCGCTCATTCCACGCTTTCTTAGCCTTATTCCTAATGACTCTATATTGTTCAGCCTTCTCACCCTTCAAAGCATTATTCTGATGTGTTGTACAAATTTCTCTATTTCGTTTAATCTGACACTGAATACACCTATAGAGTCCGTCCTTTCGACCAGGACCAATCCGTTTACCTGTAATGAACTCTTCACATTTATTACATCTAATTAGGGAATTCTTTGTCTTACGAACTTCAACCTTACGCTCACAAACAATTCTAATATGGCAAAACTTGCATCTGGCCTTACCATTATAAAAGTCCTCCACAGACTTCTCCTCGCTGCACTTTGAACAAATCTTACTCATCTACTATACTTCCTAAGCTGTACCACGTTCCGTCATCAATAAAGGCGTCTAGATTCCAGTCGTCTATGCCGTGTTGCAATCCAGATTGTTTAGGAGAGAGAGTAGGGATGAGAGTGAGATCACTAGGCTTGATCAATAACTGACCAGGAGTAACCGTCTGAGACTGGTGCTGTTCACCATTCTCAGGCAAACGCCATTCATACCGGTCAGACTTGCCGGGGGACATATTACCATCTTCAATGTCCCACTGATTAGCCAACGATACACCTCTAGTGTGGTCCCTATTAGATAATACCGTTTCCAGCAATGTTTAGTCCAGACAAACTGAATGTTTTACTTTATCCTAACTACGAGGACGAACCTTTGGCGGAAACGGTATTATCTAATAGGAGGCAAATGTTATGAAGTTTACTGATTCACTAATAGGACGCCAAAGCACCGTGAGAACCTATAAGTCTTTGTTCAAAACTCACATCGAGCCTCTGAACATTACTGTGGCCTGGACAGAAGAGATGACCAAAGAGGCACTCGCAGTCTGGGGCGAAAAGAGGCTGGCAGTCCGAACCCGCCAGATCCTCCTCCGACTGCTTAGAAACTACATCAAGCACCTCGGCGGCCCTACTATCGAGATCAAGCGCTTCCATTCCCTACTCTCTCGGGAGTCGCAGCAGGAGGAGCTTATCGTCCTGAATCCTGATCAGGCCAGAGAACTGGTTGAGACGTGTAAGCGCCTTGAGCCCAAATTCCTCCCTATCCTTCTTCTGGGGCTACACGGTGGCCTGCGCCGTGGTGAGGTCTTTGGCCTACGATGCGGTGATATCGATATGTTTAAAGGAAAAGTTCGCGTGGCTCGTAGCTATGATGGACCTACCAAGAACGGACGCACCCGTTTTGTTCCCATGAGCAAGGATCTGCTGGATGCTATGACGGTGGCCCGGAATCTCCTGATGCGGCATCCCGAGGAGAGGGTGTTCGAGATTCTCGATCCTAACCCTGTACTGCGTCGTCTCTGTTACGCTATTGGAGTACCTTCCATGAGATTCCACGATATGCGGCACACCTTCGCTACTATGGCACTAGAAAAGGGCGTCTCAGCGCGACAAGTTCAAGCATGGCTAGGCCACAGCAGCGTGGTCACCACTCTAGGCATCTACTGGAATCTGACCAAAGATGAGGCAGACCTATCGTTTCTGCCGGGAGGTAATCAATGAGCTACTTTACGCCTGTTGAGTTTAATGAATCAAATGACCCGGGAGCACCGGTTAAGCCTGTCACAACTACTAAGTTCAATGACGGTAAGATCAAGACTGCAATTGAGCAAATCGAAGCTGAGCTTGAGAAAGTCCGTACTGGCAAGAGCGAGCACACGAGCTACGCCATCGAGCCGGGGCGCTTCGGATTCCCTCTCGTTATCACGTTGAGGATATTCCAGACTGATCCTACGGAGAAAACTTATCAGGGTGCCCTCCAGATTGCAGCACAGGACTTGGGCGCGAAGTTCGCAGAGTTCGTCAAGATTACCCTAGATGAGACTAAGGAGTTTACCAATGTCTGAACTCACGCCCCGCGACGCACAATTCATCGATATTTTCGCTGGCTTCTTCCACGATCTTCTCCGGGCTGCCGGTATCACCATGCTACCCACGAAGGCGCATGAGAAGATCCGCACAGTCGCCACGAGCCTTGCAGCCTCCATTGAGTGGAGGGCAGAGCACAAGGCGGTCGAAGTGATCCGGGTGCTTCAGAAGGCGCTGGTAGGCTCGTTCGAGAAGGTGCAAACTGACATGGGCGTATTGAAGGCACGGGTCGATGCGCTGGAGAAGAAGAATGAAGATCCTTCTTAGTGGCCCCATCGAAGGCCACTTGGTAGACTTCTACAGTAAGATTGTTCCTCCGTATACCCCCCATTGGGTCGTATGCGCTGGGGACTATGGCGTCCATCCTGACCCCCACTTCATGGATCGGGCCGCCAAGAGGCACGCCGGTAGGGACTTCGCTCAGATGTATGTCGGAGCCGTAATCCCCCCGGTGGTGCCCACCCTTACCATTGCCGGTGTCCATGATGACCAGCAATGGCTCAATAGGCGGGTGGCCGCCAACAACACCGAGATCCTGGCGAACGTCCACTATCTGCACCAGGGCTACCGGACAGTAATCGGATGGGAGTGCGCCATGCGGGTGACCGGGCTTGGTCGGGCGTACAGCGAGGCTACCTATAAGGAGGAGCCCACCAAGCGGTCCTATCGCCATTATACCCGTCGGGAGATTGAACGAGCCTGCTCCTCGGGGCCTACTGATCTTTTCGTGTGTTATGAGCATCTTGACGCTCCGGGCATCAAGAACGCGATCTATGCCACCCGGCCCAAGTTGATTCTAACTGTAACCCACCCCAACAGCAAGATCTACACCGAGATCCAAGGAACACGGGTTGTGTCGCTTGGAAGGAAGGAAGTGCAGCTTGTAACGTGGGAGAATGGTTCTTTTGTTTAGATCAAGACTAATCTTTTAGCTAAACGGTATTATCTAATAGAAGCATGTTGCTTCTGAGAAGGGAGTAGAGTATGAGTTCGTTCAAGAGCAAGCTTGCTATCGCCAAGGAGCAGGTTCGGGATGCCTACCAGAACGGTGCGACCCTCCGCGAGATCGCTGAGGTTCACAACGTCTCTTCGGGTACGGTCAGGAACGTCCTGATCGAGATGGGCGAAAAGCTTCGCCGCCCCGGTCGCAAGGGCGGTAGCAAGGTCGAGAAGGCACTGCTTCCGGTGGGTCAGTTCGTTGATCCGACCCCGCCGGTCACGCAGTAGAAGGAGATAGGTATGGCTTACGTTTCCCGTCTGTACAATCCCACGCCGTGGGATGAGGCCATCGATTGGGGTAACCGCGGACAGTCGATCCGCGTTCCCGCGTTCGGTCATGCGGACATCAACCACGAGCAGATGCACGACTTTCGGGACAACAATCCCGGGGCCGAGGGCGTACTGAACTACATTGAGTATTTCGGTATCTTCCTGTTCGATGCTGATCGTCCCTACGACAATCAGGCGCTCGACGCGCTGCGCAAGGCTCAGAAGGCCCGCAAGCAGCACTATGATCAGGCCGTCAAGAACCTTCTTGACCGGCGCTCGCAGCAGGGGATCGCTCCCAATCCCGAGGCGTTCGAGGAGCATCTCCGGCTTCTCGGCCTCACGAATCTGCGCGAGAAGGTCGAAACTCTTCAGGCTCTCGTCAAGAAGCTTGAGGAGTCGGTTGGGCCGGATCGTTCGGCTCGTCCTAAGCTCGACCCCGCTCGCACCCTGTTCATCACGGACCCGCCGCGGGAGTTCCCCTCGGTTGCCGCGATGGAGTTCTTCCTTGAGCGGAACCCGGAAGTCGCTGCCAAGCACGCGGCTTTCCTAGCTCGGACCAAGGCAGAGGTGAGCACTAATGGCTGAGAGAGTCTTCCTGCCCAGCGGCAATGCTAACGTCTGTATCGTGAAGCGCGGCGAAGCCACGCTTAGCCTGTCACCCAGTGAGGTTGACAAGGCCACGAACATCGTAGGTATTGCACTGAGCATGGAAAATTTGGATGCTGTGCCGTCGCACATCAACAATTCGCCCTTCGTCATCCGGTTCTTTGAGGGTGACATGCTGGCGCTTGAGCGGCTCGATGCCAAGGGCTCGATCCCGTTCACGTTCGCACAAGGAGATGAATTGATCACGACGCTTCAGCAGGCACGTTCGATTTCTGTGAATGACAGGACTCTAAGTAAGAGGCCCGGTCAGCGATAGCCCATAGTATGGGAGTTCTATGGGCAAAGCAAAAGGCCCGCCGAAAGGCGGGCCTTTTCATTTATAGATCATCCCATTCCATACTCATCAAAACACCTCAAGGTTGTCGGCCACCCAATTACGAGAGAAACGAAGACCTTCACCAACTCCAATCTTCGGCTCCCAGCCAAGATCAGCCTTGATCTGACGAATGTCGCTGACATACGCCTTTTGATCAAGGGGGCGCCAATCGGCGTAGGTCACCGGACTACGCTTGCCCGTAAGTCTCTCAGTAATGTCCAGATGCTCGCGGAGGGTAAGGGTTTGACCCGGACCGCCTCCAAGATTCCACACACCATGAGAAAGATCGGAACGAAAGAAACTATCGTAAGCACGGACGGCATCCTCCACATATAGCATGTCCCGGGTCTGGTCGCCATCTCCGTAAATCGTAAGAGGCCAGCCCTTCATCGTAGCAATCAGAAACCAAACAGCCCAGCCCTGCTCCTCGAACCCCATCTGATTCGGACCGTAGATGCAAGACATTCGGAACACACCAGTGCGGACGCCGTAGGTGTGAACCCACTCCTGGCACATGAGATCGGCCATCATCTTGCTGTTCCCGTAGGGGGTTCTCGCGCCCACCAGATCGGGAACTACAGGGAACCCGTGCCTGGCCCAGTCCACATCCTCGAATCCCCAGCGATCACCAGTCTTCACAAATCCCTCATGCAGTGGGTAAACCTTGTTGGTAGAGGCGAACACCACAGCCGAACCATTACGACGGGCGAACTCAAGCACGTTCAGAGTGCCTAGCGTGTTCACCTCAAAGTCCCTGCGGGGGCTCTCAATACTGGTAGGAACTCCGCATTGGCCTGCCATGTGGACGATCAAATCAGCATTGTTCATGCTTCCACGTCGCCCGTTCCAAGTGTGGTTATCAGTGATGTCCAGCGTGAACACCTTGATTCCCTCAGCCTCAAGCAGTCGCTTGTTGTGCGAGATTCTCTCAAGACTAACTGTAGCCGCGTGACCTAGCAAACGCGAACGCTCAAGATTATCAATCACGATCACCTGAGCACCCTGGCGATGGTAATACATCGCTGCATGGTAGCCCACGAGGCCGCAGCCTCCCGTAACAATCACCTTCATCTTGATACTCCTTTACTAAATCTACGCACCCACTCGAAGTTCAGATGAGTAGTATTACGAGGCACAGCACCACCAATCTTATTGTACCACAGGCGCTTGTTAACGTCGATATGATCGTCCTTTCTGATATCGTCCCTGGTCTGAATATTCGGGCCTACCTTGTCTTCCATGTACTCTTGAATGACAATGCGAGGAAGTACAAGAGTATCCTCTATAACCCTGTACCTGCTGTTGTTACCAGCAGTCCCATCTAGGATTCTACAGTCAGCTTGCTCTGTAATTCTAGTGGTGAAATCATTATCGAACATAGCGTATCCGCCACTACGGGAACCAGTAAAGTCCTCATCAAATCCGCCGACAGCATAGAACAGATCCTTGCGAATTAGAACAGCACAAGGAAGATATCTGTCAGCCTTAGCAGTACGGACATGATCGCTATTGGATACACGATTACGAGGGAAGTAATAGGCAATAGACGGATCGGGCTCAAAGTTGAGTAGCTTTTCCACGTCTTCAGGGTCCATCATACAATCAGAATCCATGAATAGAACCCAATCCGTGGGAGCCTGAATAATGCCAAGATTCAATGCGCCAGGAGTGTTCCACTTCAAATCTTCCATGATTCTATAGACTTCTAGATGAGGAACTTTGATTCTGTAGAAGTTAGCCCAAAGAAGAAGCTCAGGCGATGAACCGTCATCAACCAGCACAAAAGTCACAGCGTCCAGCATCTCTTGGGAATAGGTCTTCCATGTGTCAATATGAGTCTTCAGCCGAATAGGCTCATTGTAAAACGGGTGGATGATACTGAGCTTTAGATCTCTAAGCTTTGCCACCGAAGAAGTCCTCCATCTCCTTAGCGATCTTGTCCGAAGTCTCCCGGCAAGCCTGCGCCAGCACATCAACGATCTTAGTAGCGGAAGGACGAAAGGTGCGAGGCTCCTTCATCACTGAGTAGGATTGGGTAGCGACCACCTCTCCAAATACTCGATTGATCTCGCTCTTGAGAGCAGATCGAAGTTCACAGCAGTCGCGGCTAAGATTATCCCAATAAGCAATACGGACGGGATCAGGAGTCTCTTTCGCATGTTCCTCTCTCTTCTTGTTCTCAAACCATGAAAGCTTATTCACTTCCACAATCAGGCGATCAATGAGATCAGCCAAGGTATTTACGTTAGGGATTCTATCCATTTCCTTCCTCCTCCAAGTATTCAGTTCTGAAGTCCACCCAGTCGCACCAACCCTGCCGCGTGCCAGGAAAACTATCAGGTGTTCCGTTCCACGCCCCATTGAAGAAGGGCACCGTGTCTCTCACTTCCTCCACCGAGCCAAAGCGCCAAGTAGGGTTCTTTGATCCACCAGTCAGCCTCCCAAGCGCCTCCATCTTCTTGAAATAGAAAGCAGGGTTGCGGAACCCGTAGTGCATGACCAGCGGGCTATCATGGTTCTTGGTCTTGCGGATCTTACCGCTAGTCGTGTAATGGCTGAATCCCTGAGGCCAAGGAGTACGGCGCTCCGTGTAGTGCAGCTTGTCCAGCGCACGGAAGCTGTATGCCATTCGCTCCATCCAGTGAAAGTAAGGTAGCTGCTCCCAAGGTGAGCGATCAGCCGTGAAGAACGGAAGTACCTTGTAATCCTCGTTCCACTCCTTCCGGCAAGCGTTCAGTAGGTGCCACTGGCAGCTAAGGTCATCCACCTTGTACTGCTCGATCTTGGCCTTGATGTCCGTCTCCATGACGATAGTATCAGATTCAATCACCTGAACCCAAGTATCTTTCTGACCGAATCGCCGGATCACCTCATCTAATAGGTGCTGTCTGGAGTCCTTCCCTGGCTTCTGCATCTGAAGGTCAGATCGGGTCGTGTAATATTCAAGATCCTTGGCGTGCGCCTTGATGATGTCATAGGAGTTGTCTGTGCTGTCGTCATCAATAATCAGCAGTTTGTCCACAGCCTTGATAGCCGCCGGTAGCGTAAAAGGCAGCAGATCCGCCTCATTACGACACCATGTGATCCCAATGAGATTCACGCGATGGCCTCAAGCACTTCTCTGAGTGGTTTCCTAGTCTTACTCTCCCAGTAGTGAATGAAAATCTCACCGTGCGCCCTGAATTCTTCGATATATGCCGAACGATGCTTACTATGCAGGGCTTCCAGCAACTTATTCGTCTGAAGGATATTCGAGCAGTCCACCAGAGTCAATCCAAACTCAGCCGCCACCTCATCCATCAGCGGCGTGTGGGCACCCCACGGAGTGTACCAGATCGTGGGCTTAGCCCAGAGATGGTCGTGTAGCCAGTCAAAGCTCATCTTCATATGCTCCCGCATCTCATCCGGGCTACGTTTGGCATAGTCAATGTGGCTCCATCCGTGAAGCTGAATCTCGATCTTGCCACGGATTTTCTCATGCCGAATGTACTCCAGTACTCCAGGCTCCCACTGACTATCGCACACAATGGCACATACATGCAGCGCATTCGGGAAATCTAGGATAGTCTCATGCGTATCCTTGAACTTACCAAAGCTGGGACGGATGAACACATCATCGTCTCTTACCCTAATCACGGACGAACACTCGAATCGTCTCAACATGCAAATCGAGTCGTTCAATAAAGCTAGGATCAGCAGCCACCGTCTCCTCCACGGCCCTGTGAGAGAAGTCCTGATGCGTGTCGTGGAAGCAAATGAACCCACCGCTACCAACCAGTTTCGACCAGTTCTGAGCGTCCGTCTTCACTGCCTCATAGCTATGGTCAGCGTCCACAAACACACCACGAAAAGGAATAGGAGCTAAGAATTTAGCTGCGTCATCTGTGGAACATACCTGAAGGTGAATGCGCTCAGCGGCCTGCGGGAACAACTCCAAGCGGCGCAGCGCTCGGCGCAGAATGCGATGAGGCTTGAATAGATCCACGCTGAAGACCTGAGCCTCAATACTCTTATCAATGAATGAAGTAGCGAAAAGAACAGCGCTGGCGCCCTGCGAATGGCCTAGATTGGCGTAGTTGCCAGGACCTCCCACCGTAGGCAGATGGTAAATAAGCTCGCGCTCCAATTCCCCAAGCAACGCCATACTTCTGGTAGCATCAACAATACACTGCATCGCCGGGCCACGATCAGCAGCCGGAACGCGGTTCGTTCCATGCGGCCACTTACGCGGATTAGCAATCTGATCACGATGAATACGATTCTCTTTGACTTCAGGACTCATCTGGATAATGTCCTCCCATCCATCCTCTTGCTCGCGGTCGGACCATGTTCTTGAATGCTTCAAGATCAGACTGCGGTTCCCTGGTGTGGTGCTTGAACGGATTAAGCTCCCTATCCTCATCAGCCTTAATGGCCCGTGCGAACGCTGCTTTCTGCGAAGCCCACGGGTCACTGGGATCAGCCGAGATGGCTGTGCCAGGAACCACGACAAGCTGCTGAGAGAAGATCGTCCACATCGCCAGATACCAAGCATCAAGGACGTGATCCCCACGGAACGGATCGGAGACTTGCCAGCCCTTACCGCGGGTAGGCCCAGACTCCCTGTCCTTGTCATCCGGCACGTCAATGGCCTGCATCACCTGATCGTGCAGTGCGTAAGCGCCAGGAGACTCATCATCATCATGACTTACGTAGCCGTCAAGATGAAAGAGTAACTTGTTCATGCGCGCTGCGTTGTTGATGTACTCTGCATTCTCCCTACGCCAGTTCTCATTCATGGCAGTCATGTTCTGATGGCGGAGTGTGATGTCCGTGGGCCACATCATCCCTTCCTCTTCCATCTCATCGAATAGCTGAGCCAACGGCGGGTCTTTGTCCACGATGGTCAGCTTCCAGTTATCCTGGCTGCCGCCCAGATACTCGATCCAGTGCGGCACGCGGGAATACAGCTTGATCAAGTTCTTCTTCATAGTGACCTTCACGTCACCGTTGTAGAATTCCCAGCAGGGCACGATCTTGTCGCCATCGTAGGCGATGAGGCAACCACCGAAGTTGTGCGGCCCCTGGTCGATACCCATGACGTAGCTCGCGCGAGCGAAGAACTCCCGCTCCATCTTGGTCAGATGGATCTGCTTCACGAGTGAGAACTTGGCACCCTCCGCAGAGACGCCAAGGCCCTCAAACTCCGAAGCGTACTCGTCATCCGTAAGCTCCATACGCGCTGCCTTAAGCTCGCTCTTGACGTAGGACGGATTGCTCTCCGGCTTCATGTTGTAGACCAGCATGGAGATGTTCCACGCTGCGCCATTACGAATCAGACGATCTTCCGGTCGCCAGCGGACAATCTTGTTCGTAACAGGATCACGACCGGACATATTAGTCAATCGCCCAACGAATCCCCCAATTCCCTTTGGAGTACCCAATGCAATAATCCTACCAAGACGCTCAGACATACGAGCCCGAAGCTCTTCGTAGATATCAGCAGGAAGCCAACCAGGCTCAGCGCATAGAGCGAACTCAAGAGCGTGACCCGTAATAGACCCCTTCGATTTCGCTGATTTGACACGAAGTTCACTCCCCCACTTTGACTGCATGATCATCTCGCCAGACTTCTTGTCGTGCGAAATAGTGATCATCTTGTGGAAATGCGGGTAGAAAAGAGACTCAAGAAAGCGCTTCAGATAGAAGACTTCCTTGCTCGTGCGGTCGTATGTCTCACCAAGAATCCAGACCTCGACGCCAGGAATGAGGAACCCGAGGACAGCATAAATCGCCAGCAAGTATGATTTGCCAGCGCGGGCGCCTCCCAGTCCCACGATGTGTCTCTCGGGTGCTGTAAGAATCACGACTTGATCGGGGTGCGGAAGCATCCCCTTGTTCATAACCTTGATAAGCTCCATCTGCCGGCTGAACCGGTCAGGGAGTGCAAGCTCTACTGGTGTAGCGTTATTACGCTTACGCCAAGTATCAAGGGCCTTGTTTGGGATGGCGGCTAGGGGGAATGACTGATGGCAGGAAGGGCAGTGGGCTGTCTGATAGCGCCACGCGAGATTAATCCACAGCCAGATGAGATTGATGTCCTTCCCAGGGTCATGAAGCTTCTTCATGATCTTCAGAGCGTTGAAGCGGTTGGCCGCCTTCGTATGCTCCGAGTCCCGCATCTTCTCCAGAATCTTGAAGGCGTAGTCACGGAGCCTGCCCTTGTGGAGATCTCCGAACTCCTGCTTCAAATCGATCTTGGCCTTCTCCTCGGCCACGCGACGGTTCTTGATGCGCTCGATCTCGGTCTTGACGCGAGGAGTCTCAGCCAGATTCCTGGCCTTCTTGTGCTCCTTACTGTTTGGCTCACAGCGCCAACCAAGAGCAATCCTAGCTGCCTCAACCGCGCCCATCCCTGTCTCAGCCATCAGTTTCGCAAGGTGACCCTCCCTTGGGCTCAACTGCTTCCGATGACCGCTGCGTGGGCCGCCGCTAGTCGGAGTCTCTTCGTCCTGGCTGTTCGAGTCGTCGTCCTCGTCCAGATCCTCGTCGCTCATCTTTGAACTCCCAAGGTGCGCCAGCATGATCCGGCGTCGTAACTGCCAGCGCCTTCCGCATGGCCTCGATTATCTTTTCATCGGTCGTCATTCGTGCCCGCTTCGTCGATTCAGACTCCCGCGGCATCAAATCAAAGAGATCGTCCGCCGAAAGCTCCCTACTCATCCTTCTTCTCAGGCTCATTCATGTTGGCAACGGTATTACTAGTGGCAGGACCGTAAGTAATCTTCCAGAAAGGTTCAGTGACAGTAACGACAGGCTGAGGGCAGGAGAAGCACATCATGATAGTAGGAGCGTAGACTCGCCCACATTTAGGACATTCCCAGCCCATCGGAGTGACAGTGAAGGTAGAAGGAGGCCATCCAAAATACGACATAGTTAGCTCCCATAGCTCTTGAGGAGCAGCGTAACAATCGCCACCCCAGTAGAAACGATAAAGGAAATGAACCCAGCCATCCTCTTCAGGGACATCTCTTTGCCCTCGTGCTCACCAGCCGCGTGCGCAAGCTGAAGTTGAACATTGTCGAGCTTCTCAGATAGTTCACTTAACTTATCATCTAATTTTGAGAATTGCACCCTATCCTGCTCTGTATGTATCTCAAAGAGCTTAGCCATATTAGCAAAATGAGTAGTCAGGACCGCTACTTCTACTTCTATAGTACCATGAGGTTCAGCCACCGAAGCGCTCCTTCATGGCCTTATCAATCTGGGGCCAGCTAAGAATGTGAAGCGGACTGGAAGCCGGTCGAAACTGAATATGGACAGCATCGGGAGAACTTCCCCAGAAATAGCCAGCGGTCAGACCGTGGAACTGGGCTCGCTCGGCGTAGAACTTATAACCAGGATGCCTATCGTCCCAGATGGCCTCTCCATTGGGGCCAACCACGAAGCAGTCTACGGCTTCACCGAACTGATGAAAACTTTGACCGGGAAGCGCGTTGGTGGCCCACTTCCCGCTAGAGGGGCCAGCGTCCATGAGCACTCTAGAAAGATAGGGAGCGCCCGCGGCAGCCAGCCGGTCGCGGGCCTTGATGATCTGGTCGAACGTGCGGGACTGACGCCACAATCTGGCTTGGGTCCACGGGTCACGGAATGTGAAGAATGGACGAAGCTCGTGCCCTGTATCCTTGCAGTCGGCTAGCGTAAGTTCCACCTTGGAGCGGAACTCAACGACCAGATCTAGTAGATCAGCGGCCATTACTTCTTGCTCCTGTAGGTACCATAATGCCTGTTCACCGCCTCAACGTACTCCTGAGTCTCCTTGAACGGAGGGATGCCATTGTGATCATCAACATTCTTCATACCGGCATTATAAGCCGCAATCGCCTTGGTAGTGTCACCATGATAACGACTGATCAACATGGCGAGGTATCGCGTACCACCACGGATATTCTGTTCCGGGTCAGTCACGTCGGCCACGCCCATATCCCTGGCGGTGGCCGGCATCAACTGCATGAGTCCGCGAGCGCCAGCGCTAGACAAGGCGACAGGATTAAAGTAGGACTCACGATGAATCACTGCCTTCACCAAAGCAGGGTCAAGTCCATTACGACTGGCCTCGCGCTCAATGATGGTGTCGTAGGCGTTCGTATCAGTCCTGCCTTTAGCATTGCGGGGGACAGCCCTCAGAGGACGACTGTAGAGATTGACTTCTTCGGGATTGACGTAACCAGCCCCTCGGACCTCATAAGACGCCTTACGAAACGATTCGTCATCGGCAAATGCCGGGACAGAACGCCCCCGAGCACGGCCAGCGATCTGTCGCTGCCTAACGGCATCCAGAATACTGGGATTACTCCGAGGAACATCAAAGACACCCACAAGCCCAGACACAGGAGACTCAGGTCGTACAGATTCTCGCGGTTTAGACGGCGCACCGCGGCGGGGTAGATCATAGTGAGCGGCAAACTGCTCCACGAGGGAGGGATCAAGTCTAGTTCGCGTCGTTTCATTGATCTCTTTCTGATCCAGAACAGTCTGGGCAGCTTCCTTGGCAATACCAAGCTCGGCGGAAGCCTGCTCCATCTCCTGAGGAGTGGGAGGCTTGTTGACGGCAGCGAGAGTCTGATCGAAGATTCCGGCCATGAAGTTATCTCCAAAAAGTAACAGAATGGTCGCGCAGATATATCTGCGCGTTGTGGGGATAGTCATTTCACTTCCTCCCTAGTGATCGCTCTACCTAGCGACTGCCTCTCCTCAGATACTCAGCTAACTTCTCAAGACGTTCAGGATCATCTGCTACGGCTCCTAGAGCTAGATTGCAGGGCTGACAAAGAAATCCTCTAACTACTCCAGTAGCATGATCATGATCTACGCAAATGCCCTTCTTACCGCCTTCAGATCCGCAAACTTGACAATTAGCAGGTACATCTACAGACTTCACACCATAACGCATTAGATGCTTAGAACGACTACAAGTCTTGCAATATCCCTGATGACCGTGCTTGTGATGATTGTGGAACTCGTTAAGAAGCTTCTCTTCCTTACATGCAGAGCACTTCTTCATCATGCAGTAGTAACCTTCTTGATACATGCCTCTTGGTATTCAGGGCAGATCTTCTCGTTCGAGTGCTGGTGGACACGATTATCTTGCTCGTGAGAAACCCAGCCTCTAATGTTCAACTCTTCCTCAGGGATCAGCCAATGCCTACGATGACGGCACATTGGACAATTACCCAATGACATTTCCTCAGCAAACATGACCTCGAAAAAGGAGGCTCCCTTCTCGGACTCAAGGATCTCATTGATGATCTGGAGGCGGGTGGCCTCGGAGGTGTTGGGGTCTGCCAACATCTCAGCGAGCGCCGTAGCGTTCGCCTCATCGAAGTCTTCCATCATCGAGCCATTACCGTCAGCCATAGTGTGCAACTCTCCCTATTAGATAATACCGTTTCGATCAATCATCAGTCCAAAATAATGATCATTACCAATCCAGGCACACCTCTCATAACGAGGACTGCCGCGGTTGATCAAAACCGGCATCCAGGGCCACAGAAGAAGTTTCCTATACTGCTTCTTTCTGTGCTCTAGTTGCTAAGAGCGCTCTTCTCGCTTGCTGCGCAAGCTCAAAGAGCCTGTATGTATATTACTATAATAGAAACGTTTCCGACCAGATTTCTCCCAGAGATTCAACCCCATTGAGCTAGTCAGTGACTTCTTTGCCGATACTACTGTGGCAGCCTTGCGGGTCGCCTCGGCGCGTGCGTCACACGCTACAGTCCATCTATACTGATTCTTGCTGTGTTCTAATTGTTAAGGCCGTTCTTCTCATCATAGCGAGGGCAATTACCCTCTCGGCATGGGTCATACTTCTTTATACTGGCGTGCCCGAGGTCCACGCTCCCAACGTCCCCACCGTGGTACGCATCCACAGCGCCTTGTTCCCAACCAGTAGAGGGAAGACTACCCCCAGGGGAAATTAAATTCCCGCTGGGGGGAGCGACTTTATAAAGGAATTTCATCCCTCTATTAGATAATACCGTTGCCGGAATTGTTTCATCCAAACTGGGACACAACTTTGCGCGAAACGGTATTATCTAGTAGAGGGGGCGCGCCATGTCGCTTGAGCATACCGGAGAATGGATGATAGATACCGCCGGAGGTGGTGTTTCCGTAAGGCTCTATCACGTTCACGAGCAGGAGGAGAAGACGTGGAAGATACTCAGCGCCGTGATCGACGGCAAGTGCAGGGCATGTAAGGCGGAGGCACCGAAGTCTCTTCGGATACGGGTGGCCTTCTGGGGGATCAGCGATGATGCCTGACGACCCCCGAGAAGCTAATGATTACGTTCTGATGCCCAGGCCCTATGAGGGTGCAAGTCCTATGGCTGATGCGCTGTGGACTACACTTTGGGTAAACTGTAGGAATCCGGTTTACTTGACGTTGGATGACCAGAGAAGGACGCACCCGTTGGTGCCCATCAGTCCGAGGATCGCCCTGTCTCTAAGAGATAAGGACGTGGTGTGGGTTCATCTCTGCGAGCCTCGCATCCTCTACAAGCGTCTCCGTCAACTCTATGCTACTATGGTGTACCGGCAGAAGCGAGAGATCATCAACAAGAAGATCACCGAAATAAAGATCGATATCTACGACAATCCGACACTTTCAGAAGCCCACTCAGAGAAGTATAAGATCTTGATGAATGGCATCTACGTCAAGAACTTCATGGAAGAGGTTCACTTCGATTTCAACTACAAAGTGGGCTGGACGAAGGCCACGTGGTGCAAGTGTAACGGCTGCGCCCGGTACACGCTCACAGACAGACAACGCGCGATGATCACACTCCAGAATCTAGGAAGGGGTATCCATCATGGTTGACGCACTCGACGACATCAATTGGAAGCAGATCTTCTACCGTCATCGCGGGGACGCTGGCGGAGGGAAGAACAAGTTCTCGCGGCTGCACGAGCCCGTGCCTATGGTGCTCGACTTCCAGTCCAACGTCTTCAGGGTCATGGAGTGGATCACCCGTTACGGGCGCGCCACGGTGCATACCCAAAGCGATACGGCGCTGCTGCTCCCGGTGGGGGATCAGTGGTTCACCTCGAATCTTGAGATGGAGGAAGGAGTCTTCTATCATTGTTGTGAGCCGCAGAAGTTCTTCCAGTACTACGATAACTACTGCATGAACTTCCTCCACTTCATGGAGCAGCCCCGCAAGGCGTTTCGCTCCACTCCCTATTTGACCATTTCCCGGGATATGCTGTGGAGTATGTTCAACTGCATCGGGAAGAACTACCACTATTCTAAGATCGACCAAATTGATATGACTGACCTCGGTCACACGGTAGACACCGGATCGCTGGAACCGCTGAAGGAGCAGCTATTGGATTGGAAGGGAGAGTTCTACACCCCGACTCCGCACCTCGTGCCTATTGAGGAAGTAAGTAAGCATCGATGCAGTCGTTGTCCGAGCGAGATCCCGAAGCGGGCTCGTGCGTTCCAAGTGATCAAAAACATCATTTGATCGAAAACCCAATCATGAGCAAAATAAAACAATACTACAGTAGTGTAGAGTTCAACGGGGAGGCTGACTTCGCCTCCACGGCTTCACTATGTATGGACTGTTGGGTGTTCACCGTCATTAAGAGCAAGCAACCCCACCCCTGTGCCGCGTGCCTTGGTAAGAAATTCCAACCTACGCCCGCCACAGAGCTTGACTTCATGGCCGCTTTCGGCATCCCGCGACCCTCCATGCCCGTAGAAGTAGCCCAGATTCAACTCATCGCTGATCAATTAGATCATTACCAAGAGCAGCAAGAGCAGCAGATGGCGGAGATGCTCGCGAAGGATAGCAAATGAAGAAGCGTCGAAAGGGGAAACGTCGCCTCATGCCGCCCCTGCCCGGCTACATGGCCATCTATAGCTCGCTCGAATTCAAGGAGTGCGTCGAATGCGCTGTCTGCCGGTGGGCTCGCCCGGGCAGAGGCGGTGGCGGTCACCACACTACACCGTGGGAGGGAACTTCAATAGTTGAACGAAAGCACTTCTACTCACGTCGTCCTAACCTTGTGGTGATGATTGAACAATCAACTTTCGGAGGTAAGGGCCTACAATGACTGAAGAAACATTTGAACGAATGTTAGAGGAGGCCGCGGTCGCGGAATCTGATGTTGAAGTATTTGCAATAGGCTGCCGGATGTGTGGCGGAATGGGCTGGCACGAATCCACGGGCTGGGAGGAGGCGGAGATGCTTGAGCACGACATCAATCGCAGAGAGCGGCTAAAGTTCAATGAGTAACTTCAACTTCTGTGGCGTGCGTGTACCTAAAGATGATGCCCGTGCTATCCAAATGTACAATTCCGTCAGGGGCTTGATCGATTATCTCTGCTCCTGCGTCCGTGGCGAAACCGGTCGTTTGAACAGCCACGGAGTTAATCAAATCCAACGCTACGGTTGCCGCGTGTGCGGGTACACCGGAATACTCCCGACCCCTCACCGGGAGTTCGACCTTGGGGTAATAGAAGCAATACTCAGAAGCAATACGAAGGCGATCCTGAGAGAGCTAGATGCCCAAACCGAGGAGTCCATGAGAAATGATTATGACCGAATTGTCCAAATCAGAAACTCCTAAGATCCATTACACCAACGCGCTGGCCGAATACTACTGCGAGTGCCTCAAGTGGGTGCACCTCTCTTCCGTAACCCTCTCTTCCTTCTACGCTTCCGTAGCCCCCAGACCCCCCGCCACGAGCTTAGTGATGAGCCAGTCATGGCCGGATCTAGAGGACTGCGATAAGTGTGGAGGGACAGGGATATTGCCCGTGCCCACCCAAGAGTTGAACTTACAGGTGACGGCGGAACTACAAGTAGAGCGTGCGAAGGAACTGGGTAAGATCAGGGACGAGCTTAGGAGAGGCAAATGATTAACTATTATGAGTTCGAGTGGAAGTGCGGCGAGTGCATGGGAGGCCCGGATGGTTATGAGCATGAGCCCGAGGGTTGCACGGTCTGTGGGTATACAGGGGTGCAGGCTGTGGGGGCGACGGAGTTGAACCACGATGTCCGGGTGGAATTGTTTGGGACAGTCATTCCCGGGCCAGGATCATTTAAGAGATATTGATGACCATCTATGAGATCTTACATAGATCTAACTGTAGTGTGAGAGTCGCGCTCCGAGGTGATTTGTGCAAATGGCACGATCACCTTTTTCATTTTATGTGGCAAATTGTGCCTCCTTTTCAGGCAAAAGTTTAGAGTCGGTTACGGTATACTGATATATTTGATACGAAACAGGGGCGCGCAGGTGGCACCCCCCTTTGGAGTTGCCGGCTCATGCGTAGGCAACTTGCGCGTGATTTGCCTACTAACTGCGTGAAAATGGGCCGTAGTTGCGTATGGAAGGCTCCGTTATCACTGGATAACACTCCCCGCGGGAATGAAATGAGGCTGGAAATGTGAAACTCCACTCGAATTTCCCCCCGGGGATAGCGCGCAGGGCGTTGTGTTCCGTTTGGAACACTTGTCCCACTATCGGGACTAACTGTTCCGTTTGGAACACTTACACATTACCTTGCAAGAACCATGCCAACCCCTCGGCTGCGCCTCGGGGTAGCGGTAGCAGCACTACGTTACTATACCTGCGTCGTCCAGTATTTGTTCAATCTTCCTGCCATATGCTAATCTATCTATTTCCAGTGTTCCTATAGCATTCTACATATAGCGCAAATCGAAATGCAAGGATCGTGCCAAACCCTCCCGCTGGCTTGGCACACTCTTTGCCCGCTGCTAGCATTTGGCCTCTCACCCACACGCAACTCTCCCCGTGGGGGTTGCGTGTGGGCTGCTACTGTTCTGCTAGCATATGAAGTGCAACTATTCTCCTAACCCCTTGATATTGTTCATCTTTTCGTCTGCTTGTTTCCCGGGCTGTTAGGGGGTGGATTTCTCTCGGGATGGGTTAGGGTGAGGGGGCATCTATTTTATGGCCCTATATGGTCGGCGCTGGATTCCCTTTTATTATCGCGTGGTTATACGGGATGCTGCCCGCTTGCTTCTAGCATATGATGCGCAAGCACCCGCGGGGAGGAGTTGCGTACTCGCTGCTAGAACCTGCTAGCATCTGCCGGTCGTTGCACTTTATTTGCCTATCCGTTGCACTTGGCACGCCTCTTGCTATTGCAATCTCCGTGCCATCCTGCGCTTGCAAATATCATGCCAACCCTGATTATGGTATTTGTTCAATGTTCCGCTGTGTGTGCAAATCCGAAGCAAGGATCGTGCCAAATGGGAAATGTTCAATGATTACGCGGGGTTAGGCTGTGGAGTTGCCTACTCATGCGCTAGCATTCCCCGCGGGGGGTGGCTGCTCTCCCCCGGGGGCGGCAACTTCGGTCCACGGATGCGCAGAGAATGCGCAACTATTGCTCTAAGCTATTGATTCTGCTAGCCTATTAGACTTGCCTATTGCTTGCATGCTTGCTGCTAGCAACTCTTCGTCTAAGTGATTGATATTGTTCATCTTTTCGGTCGTCTTCGTAGGTTGGCTTATAGGGGCACTTCTCGGGGGGTCTGGAGGCTGATACCGGAAAATATTAGAAAGCCGGTCCAGCGCTGGTTTATGCGTCGCCGAAAATCTTAGCATCGGCCACTACTTAGCGGGATTCTCGCCTGATACCCTCGCGCATTCTGCTAGCAGACTGTACGCGGTAGGGGGTTCAGGAGCCGGCAATCTGCGCATGATTTGCTAGCAGCTAATGCGCATCTATTCGGCTAACCTATTGATTTCATTAGGGATTATCACCAACCGGCAACCAATGTGAAGCAACTCCTGTGCAGGGAGGGTTACTTAGGGTTCATCTGCGCATCACCAGCCGGCAACCCACCGGCAGCGGGTTTGTCCCCGTGGGGACTGGGGATTTGCGTAGTATGTAGTTTATTTCCACTATAATGTGCATCTAATGTGCAACTATCCTCATAACCCATTGATTATATTGAGGAATCTGGCTCGGGGAAATAGTGGAAACAAACTATCCTACTTGCCTACTCCCTGCCGCACGCATCTAATGTGCAACAATCGCCGTAACCCATTGTAATCATTGAGCAAATCCGATTTGGTGCGGGGTTGGCACGTGGGTTGCACTGTATGGGGGCAGGTTCGGACGCGGCGCGGGCCGCGGGAGGTTCGGTAATGCTGACTCTTCGGGAAACGCGGGCGGCAGCGGCAGCGGGATTTATCCCTGCTCGCGGTACCGTGGCGCTCGCCGCGGGCCGCGGGGACGCGGTACTTTTCCTCGCATCGGTCCCCGCCCAGCGGGGCACCTATCGCCTTCGGGTCGGCGTCACGTTCGCGGCGCTTGAAAAGCGCGCGCATGGTACCCCTACTCGTCGCTGCTCGGCCGGACACTGGGAGCGCGTCGCCCGCTACTCGCGCAGTCTTTCCTTCGCCGTTATCGTGCGCCGCGCTGCCGCGGCAGCACTTGAGGCATCGGGAGCGGGTGCCGCGGTGGGTGGGTTCTTAGGTGTGGTGGGTTACGCTCGCGGTGGGTCGGAGGGGTGCCATACCCTTGCACACTCAAACTCGGCGACTCCCACCCTCGGGAGCGGGTCGGCCGGCCGGGGCCGCGTTGGGCGCAGCCTCCCGGGCTCGCTCGGCGTATTTGGCTACGCCCCGGCAAACGGTCGCCGCGTGCCGACTCACTCCCCGGGGAAGATCCGGGCGGCCGTGCGGAGGGAGCGGGCTCACCTCGCATCGCAGGAATACCGGAATACGCGGGGCGGCAAGTAAAGTGCAAATCCGCCGGAGGTGCGCGTGCATCTAACCGGCAACTTGACGGCAGCGGGGAAGTTTGCTAAGCTTCCTACATGGCGACGGGAGGCGACGAGATGAAGGCGAAAGCGGCAGCGGGTTGCGCGAAATGCGGACGCGGAATCGAGCGGGGCCGTGCGGTGTGCATGGTCGAAGGCTATGCGCAGCATCTCGCGGGTGATTGCACTCCGCAACGGGGATTGCCCTCGCTGCTGACCGATGCGGAATACGAGCGGCTTGACAGTCTCGGCGAAGTGCGCTAGACTGTCTCAACATGGGGCAAGCACCCCAAAGGGAGAAACGGACAATGGCGGAGGAACGGACGTTCACGGGCTCGCGTAAGGGAGTGCCGTTCACGGTCGAAACGACTATGAATGATGCGGAGTGCCTCGCGCACCTCGCGACAATCCCGGGGAAGTTCTCCGAGGATTGCGCGTTCGAGATTGGCAAGCTCAAGCACGCGGGATTGCGTTCAAAGGAAACGCTCGTCGCGTGGGGTTTCAAGCTCGCCGAGGAGAAGGCGAACCCTCCGAAGGGGGTCACGTTCGACCCGAAGGTAATCGGCAAGTTCATCGCGGCACGTCGCCCGCTGCGGTTCGAGCGCGACGGTCTGCGGTTCGAGGTGGGGTTCTGCGGTCCCGCGTCGAAGCAGTCGGGGAGCTATCGCATCACCAACGGCGAGAGGTACGGGAGCCCCTATCAGGCATTCTACGGCTACATTACCCCCGCGGGGGAGTGGAAGCCCACGCGCGCCGCCACGCCCGAGGTGGTCAACGCCGTGGTGTCGATGCTTTCGAGTCTCGGCCAGTAGTGAAGTCTGGCCCCGCTTGAATGGGGCTTCGAGGCGGCAGAGTAACGGCTAAGAGTAGGCGAAAGCCCTCGTTATTCTGCCCCTTGACAAATAGGCTAGGGTGCGCTAGTCTATTTGTCAAGGTAGCTACTACAACTCTCGATATAGTTATGGCGTGACAAATAGCAGGGCCTAAACAACCCTCGGACAAATCACGCGCCCGAAAGGGAACACGCTAGGTATCTGGCGTCGAGAGTTGTAGGTTTCATCGCCAGTCGAGCCGGAAAATATCCGGGCAAATCGACCGGCGTGCAACAGTAGAGGTAGACTGCAATGCGTTTCGTCAAGCGGCCCACCACGCGCGTCGAGGTGGCGCAGAAGTTCATCGCCTATTTCGTGGACAAGGCGACGGGAAAGCGTTTCAGCGTGACCGAGGGATTCAACCCTCGGAAGACCATCGACCACCACCGCGAGAAGGCGTGCGCCCGGGCCACGATGGAGTACGGGCAGCAGTCGGTGCGCTTCCTTTCTTGCGAGGTGAAGTAAAATGACGGTGGACTTCAAGACTCTGCCGTCGCGCGCGAAGCGGCAGGCGATGGCCGAAGCGATGGACGCCTTGACGCACCGCGACGGGACCGGCTACTTCCCAGAGAAGCTTTCCCTCGGGGCGTGGGCGGTGCTCGTGGCGCTGGGGTTCGTGTAATGCTCAAGCGATATGTCGTGACCACGAGACACAGTGAAAGCCTCACAGTCTGGGCAGTCTGGGACACCGATACCGATATGGAATGTGTGGCATCCTTCAACAGTCAGCGAGGCGAGACGTTCGGCGATGCGTGGCAAGAGTGCTCCCGTCGCAACGTGATCGAAGAGGAAACGAGAGACGCGAAAGATACCATCCTCCTGCGCGCATGGCGGGCGGATTGTCAAAGGGATTATTAGAATGAAGATCGAAGTTGCGCACGAAGCAGGGTTCTGGTCAGTCTACGTCAACGGGCTGCGCATGGTGGACCGGGAGTCCTACTCGATTGCGAGCAGGGTAGCGGACGAGCTTCGCGAGCCCGGCTGTCACGCTCCGAGCGAGGCGACCGAAGTAGCGCGCTCGATTCGACTGTGGGAGAATCTCTAATGAGGGACGAGCGAGGCTACATAAACTGGCAGCGGGCCGAGGATTACGCGCGCAGCTTGGATAGCTACGCATTGTTCATGGCGATCCGCGATTGTCAGAATACACTGAAGCACGCGGACGAGAGGGATCGGCTGCACTTTGCAGCGGGGCACACGACAAGCATTTCCGAGGGTGGATACTACCGGGATTGCATCTCCGTCTATCGGGGTGAGCTAAAGCGAAGGGAGCTACGATGAGTCAGCACTACAGCGACGAGTCACGCGAGGAGGAAACCTACTCGCTGCCCGACGTGGAAGTGTTCTACGTTGATACAGAGGAGGCGACTGAGAATGCCACGGGCTCGGCGTGCGATGACGACGACGAGCGAGACTATCTGGTCCGAGAGGGGTGGTACTTCTGGCATTGCTTCCCCGGATGTATGCCCGACAGCGATCCGAGCGGCCCCTACGAAACGGAAGAGGCAGCAATCGCAGCGATGCGAGAGGAGAACGATGCTTGAGCGACTGTTCTGTTTGGGTATCACTGGCTGGGCAGTGTTCGAGGTGTTCCGATTCGTCCATTATCTACAGTGGCACTAGAAAAGTCAAGATGGCAGGGTAGGTGAAACACAAGCATATAGTAGAGTAAGTGGGCTAAGGGGCTCCACTCTACACCCTTCCCTACCCTGCCCCTTGACAGCTAGGGTTAGGTGTGGTAGACTGACCGCTATCGTGAATGGCATTAGCAAGGCGGATACTCCGCACGATTTAGCACCGCTTCAGTCAGTCAACGCTACGGCTAATCCTAGCTGTGAAGGGAGAACGAGATGGAGTTCAAAGGATGGAGCGGCGATCAGATGCACCTCGCGCTGGCGAGGCTGACTGAAAAGACAAAGACAGGATTCCACTATACCGCCCGGATACCGCTGGGTGAGCAAGTCGAAGTTTGGAGCACGCGGTTGGTCCCCGATGCCGCAAGCAAGCGGAAAAAGGCGGACGATTTGTACCCCGCGGGGGTACTCGTGCGCAGCACGTTCAGCGGCAAGGGTACGGGGCGGCGACGAGCCTATGCGGCTTGCTACCATGCGCATGGACATTTCATGCGTGCATTGTTCGACATGAACCCGAACGGGCGTATTGTCACAGAGGTTGCGCGATACAATGGCATGGAAGGGTTCAACGAGAATGCGCCCGTGGTGGGTTACATGAACCGAGGTTCCAGCGCGCAGCCCGAGCAGTATCGCGAGCTTTGCGATTGCTACGAGCACGGTTGCGAGAGGTTCTAATGCGTAGCATCGACGCGCGGGGCTACTTTGTGATGGGCAAGCATACGAGTGTGGCATGGTACCTCACTCGCGACGAAGCCGAACGGGTCGCAACTCAACTCAACTATCGGGGCGGCATCTGGTACACTGTGGAGGCATGCGAGTGATGCCGAAAGTTTGTCCTAACTGTGGGGCTGACTTCAAGGGTAACCCGATCCCTCAAGAGTACATCGACAAGGGATACTACGGCGAGGAAAAGTATTTCTCGCGGTGCATCGGGATCTACAGCGTGGACCGTGACTGTACCGTGGCGTGGCGATGCCCGGACTGCGGACACGAGTGGCCGAGGGAGTAATGAAAAACTATCTAGTCTGGACGAAAGATAACGCCCCGAAGGGCATCAAACTGAAGAAGAAGCAGCGCGTGCGCTGGGTGTTCGATGAACTTCACGAGACGGTGGGATCGTATGCCTACGATACCAAAGAGGAGACGAAGGCAGCCGAGGCTCTGGAGATTGAGGCGCTGAACAGTGGCGAGTGTGTGGCGCTGGGCGTCATCCTTGAACAAAGTTGCCGGTGTGGTAACTACGAACACGGCGATTCCTGCTGGGGTATCGTCATCGAGACGAACGAGCGGGCGCTTGTTGACTTCTACAAGGGTAGCGGATTCAGCTTCCCGAAGAGGGAAAAGAAGTATACCTACGCCGGTATCAAGAGGGGACTGAACAATGAGTAGGGATGTTTCAGAGAAGCTGGCAAGAGAAGCCGAGCGATGTTGGCTTGAAGGAATCAATCTAATCAATCGCGGCACCAAACAGATGGAACGAGCGTTCAGTTTGATGAACAAAGTGGCCGACGAAAGTAAGGCACTGATCGAGGTGGAACAGTGACAAGGCGAGGTAACTTCCGAGAGCGTATCGAGCAGCGACAGCAGGAGGCAACGGAGCGGCAGGCAGCGCGCGAGAAGCGCGGCGATGTGGGGCAGCTTGACAGGCTTGACAGGCTGGGCTATACTGCCACTCGTGAGAGAGCACGTCTCGCAGGAAGGAGAGAGTAATGGAGAGATGGGAGAAAGAGTACCTTCACGCGCGAGCGGTGAGGGACGCGCAGGCAGAGACAATAGGATTGCCCGTTCCGCAGGACGAGAAGTACGGTACACTAACGGCCATTCCCAAGCTGTGGAACAGGTTCAAGGGCAAGGAGTTTCTGGAGAACCTTCGGATGAAGGGGCACTCCACGATGGACAAGCAACACTGCGTATGTAGCGAGGAGCGCACAGATATTGCGATCCTTCTGGAAGGTACATGACAGTAGACGAAGCGTTCGAGATCTTCAGTAACATGCTCGATGAGGTGTACAAGGCCATTGACGTTATCGATGCGCGGCTCAATGAGCTTGAGCAAGGAGAGAGCGATGAATAAGCGGGAGTATTGGTCAGACTGGCGATGGTTCTGCGAACAGTCCACCGTGACGCAGCTTGAGAACATTATTGCGAAGGAAAGGGATGCTGGCCGGCACGCCGAGGCAGAGATTGCTCAGGCTGTACTGGATGCGACGCAGCAGCAATGAAGTATACTGTCGCTTACGGTAACGCATTTGACGGGCTCCTCTTTGAAGGCGTATTCGATGATGCCGACACTGCCCTTCAATACGCCGAAAGATATGCCGGAGGTTACGGCGAGCAGTGGAATATAGTGACCATCCGCGAGAGAGAAGACACTAATGGGCGAAGGGACGACTAGTAGTGACAATGACGAAATCGCAATCTGTTGAACGATACCGTGAGCTAGCCGAGAAGCTAGAGTCATGGGCACAGAACGAGGAGATGATCGACCAATACTTCCTTGACCACGGGAAGGATTGTCTCAAGGCAGCGGAGATTTGCAGGGCGTGTGCTGATGCGCTGGAAGGATTGACCAAATGAGGGTTGACGTTTACAGTCGCAAGCAAGTGGCTGTGCTTGAGCCCCGAAAGAATGTTTGGGTAATCTCTATCCATACCCCGGGGGACGAGGCGACCCCGTTGGTCGATGGGTGGGAGAGTGTGCATCGCTTCTGTTTCAGCGACATTGCCGGCGATAGCGCCGAGATGATGCTTTGGGCACAGGAGATACGAGAATCAGGGCACGAGGTGGTGTTCTTTTGCATCGACATGGCAATGGAGATCAGACATATTGTGCAACAAGCGCACAAGTTGGGCAAGGATCTAGTAGTCCATTGCGACGCAGGGGTATCACGTTCGCAGGCCATTGCGAGATGGACTCGGCAAGTGTTCAATGCCGATGTGGTGAGCCACACTATCGGGACCGATCATCACGCCAATGGGCTGGTGTTGCGCCATCTCATGTGGCTTGCGTGGCAGGAAGCATTCAAGGATAGAGGTACGTTTAGCGTCGAGCATGACGATGACCATTGGAGTCAAGAGTGACTCTCGTGTTTGTTCTAACTGGAATCGCTATGCTGTTGTACGCAGCAGTACGAGGTGCGAGATGATTACTTTGTTTAGATTGTACATCCTGGGCGTGCGGGAAGGGTATCAGGATTCAGCGTTCGGTCTGAGTTGGGACGATGACGATGATCCGAGGAGTCGAGCTTACGAGGCGGGCAGGCGTCACGGTCTTAGATTGGGTAGACATTCGTGAAATGTTCATCCTGCATCAGTGCGAATGCTGAGCTATTCATTAGAACAGGCAATGTATACTGGGTACTCTGCAAGCCATGCGGCCTAGTAATCCAGAATACCATGTCGAGCGAGAAGGGGTGAAAGTCCAATGGATCTGCTGGATCTGCTTGACGGGGTGCTGGGTGACCCCTACGTTTCACGCGATGAAAAGGAAGAGATCAAGGCTACTGTACTGCGTCTGATCGACCGACTAGGTGAGATTGACCGGCTGGCCGAGGATCGTCAGGACGAAGATCACCAGTAGGCAACTAACCGGCAGGCTTGACAAGGCGTCAGGCGTGCGCTAGACTTTGGGTGTGGGCAAGAAAGCTCACCTAAACGGAAGAGGATAAGATGAAGCCGAATGTGTTCGATGGGTTCTCACTGATTCGGGATCTGAAGGATCTTGATATGGCGTGCAAGGCTTTCGGGTTCGATTTTCCCGTCGCCAAGGTGCCGCTGAAGTTTGAGTACGAAGGGAAAGACGTGGTGTCTCCCTGCAACGAACAGATTGTTGCGATGGACAATGGCGATGCGTTGGGTGTAGTTGGCCTGCTCTACACTATCGTGCCGTATCGTGAGGCTTTCGCGGCGGTGGATGAGCTTGTCAAGGGTGGTATTCGCATCCTTGGCGGGGCACTGCCGAACAAGCGGGAGCGGGCGTATCTGCTGCTGGAATCGAGTGGCTCGATCAAGCTGAGTGAGGGCGATGAGATCGTCAATCGTTTCGTGATGACCTCCTCGCATGATGGCGGCAGCAAGATCGAGATTCGCATGACTCCGTTCCGTAAGGTAAACGGCACGGCGCTCACGGTCGATGCGACGCGCCCGCTAGCATTCAAACACACCCCCGGGGTGAATGGACGGATCAATCGCGCTCGAAAGATCTTCTCCAACGTGAACAAGTCATGGGATGAGTTTGCCGCCAACGTGGCGAAGATGATTACCGTGAGTGTGACCGATGATGAGGCGAAGGCTTTCATCAATAACGTGCTCGGCGAGTCGGATAGCACCCGGATGGAGCACATCAAGGGTGACATCTACGCTACGTTCAAGACGGGCACCGCATGTGTAATGCCTCGCTGCAAGGGTACGGTATTCGGACTCGTGCAGGCTTTCGCTGAGTGGGCCGACCACGGACGTACCGTGCGGCAGAGCAAGCGGCGGGACGAGAAGTCGGCTGGCATCGATGCGCGGCTCATTTCGGATTCCGCGAAGAAGAAGCAGCGGGCTTTCTCTACCGCCCTCTGGTTCCTCAAGACGAAGAAGCTGGCGACGAACGCGGTGGGGGCTGTCAATGCTTAGTGATCCGGTAGTTTGCCCTATCTGTGGGCTGGTGTTCGAGAGACGAGGAGAGACGAAGCCCATCGGGCGTGGGTACAGGGCGTGCCTTGAATGCTACGATGAGCACAATCTGAGCGATCCGAACGAGCGCGACAACGCGCTGTTTGATCTCGCTGAGGAGAATGCGTAATGAAGATTATCATTGAGCATAATGAGTTGCTGAGCATTATTGCCGCAAGTATTGATAATCACCTGACCACGGAAAATGTTACGCCGGAAGATGTCTGTTTGAGAGTAGACGGAAGGACTGTTCAGGCTATCATTCAGCTTGGGGCAGAGAAATGAGCATCCGATACGTTTATCATTTTGGCAGTGGCACCTACATGGATGTGGAGGAGTGTGTCGTTCTTGAGGTGACCGATGAGGTGGCCGAGGCAGTAGAGCGAGGGGACGTGCCCATCAATGACTGCACAGTAGAGCGTGAAAGTTCGCTGAGGGTTGTCCTCGCGGACCTTTGGGGCGACCTAGACTAACTGAGTCGGCCGATGGTGGGACTAGAGAGCCGGGACCATACCGGACCCCACCACCAACCGGCAACTAACCGGCAGGCTTGACACGGGGTCAGCCTGCGCTAAGCTTTAGGTGTGGGCAAGGGAGCCCGCATAGAGGAGAATAGATCGTGGCTACGAAGAGCAACATGGACCTGGACTACGCTGTCATCGGTATGTCCCTGGCGGAGATCGAAGAGGTAATCGTTCATACGTTCGCTGGTGCCCTCGCTGACAAGACGCTTCCTCAGGCTATCATGATCTGTGGCGCGCCGGGCGTGGGCAAGACGTTCACCGTATATGATGCGGTGGAGCAGATCAAGAAACTGACGGGAGTGAGCGAGGTCGAAATCTACGATCAGCTTACCTCCACTCTGGAGCCGTCGGACGTTGCCGGTGTGCCCTTCCCGAAGGAAGTCGGTGATGGGTACCGCATCGTCGAGAATGTGCCGCCCGATTGGGCATGGTATATCTCGGAGGAGTATGAGAAGTTCCGACAGAAGTCGGACAAGAGCTTCAAGGCTCCCCCGGCTATCATCATGTTCGATGACATCGCTGCCGCTCACTTCCAGACGCAGAACGCTTTCTACAAGGGCGTTCATCAGGGTATGTGGGGCACGTTCCATCAGCGGGCGAACGTGCTTCTCATCGCAGCGGGTAACCGACAGCAGGACAATACGGGTGCAAACGATATGCCCCGTGCGCTTGCTTCTCGGTTCATCCATTGCTATGCCAACCCGACGGTTGAGGGCTGGCTGAAGTGGGGCACGGGCAAGGGGAACATTCACCCCCTGGTCATCGGCTACATTCGGCGTTGCAATGAGGATCTTCTGGAGTTCAACGTCGAGGTTGCCAATCGCGAGGAGAAGCCGTATGCTTGCCCTCGTACTTGGCAGATGGTGAGTCGTCTGCTCTGGCAGGATCGGCTCAAGCCCAATCAGTCTGGACTGTTCGACAAGCTGGTGATGGGTGCCATCGGTCGTGGAGTTGCCACGAAGTTCCTGGGCTATCTTCAGAACACCACGGCGGTCGTTCCGCCCGAGGTGATCGTGAAGAGCCCCGAAACTGCACCGGTGCCCGGGGTGCGAGCGCTCGATGCCCTCTATGCTACGGAGTCATCGCTTGAGTACTACATCAAGCAGAACCCGCAGCACTGGAAGGCTGGGCTGCTCTACGCTACGCGGAAGGAAATGCTGGACGAGGTAGGCGTGTTGCTTGCCTATTCAGTGATGAGCGTGATCAATACCTTCCCCGAGAAGCAGCGGCAGGCTGCGCTGCTCGACCTCGATCTGTTCGACAAGGTGTACGAACGTTACTCAGACATCATTCAGACGGTGGAGAACAACGACTAATAGGAAGATGAAGAATCCCATAGCCTTGTAATGGAGACTTCGCATAGGAAACTATGCGATGTGGGGCTGTGGGATTCGATTTTCCTGTAGGGAGTTGACGTGTCGCTATTTACTCATCTGAAGAAAGCAACATTCGAGTCGTCGTTTGTTTGTCCATACACGCTAACGGACTCTCTCTTGCGTGACCCTCATATTCTCACGAGGCCAATGTTACTTGAACATAACTATGGTGGTAAGTTCAGGGAGATTCAGCACTCTAAGAATCATGTGATGTGGGCACTGATTCATCCCTGGTACGAGGTTGGTGTCAGGTATACTGACCGGCCGATGATCTCGGCCAGTGAGGCTGACCAGGTCTATCTACTCAAACATTATCATCAACGGTCGGAGTTGGTGGTCAGCGTGGGTCGCCTTGACAAGCGGGAATGGTTCTGCTACACTTGTGGTGACAAGGTTCCGCTGGCGGTATTGTTCCGCGCAGCATTTAGGGGGATGAAATGAGCAATCTAACGTCGGCTGCCGATAAGAAAGGATTCGATCCGGCCTCTTTCTACCGGGATACTCCGAAGTCGGGGACTCCTGCGGCAGAGCTTCTTAGCTCCGCTCGATTGACTCTGCTTCGGAAGTATCCGTTCTACGGTAAGATCGCAATGAGTATGGTGCTGGTCCCGACGGATCAAGTGCCGACTACTGCGGTCGATCCTAAAGGTCGGATGTACTACAATCCGAAGTGGGTGAATGCCTTCACGTTCGAGGATGCGGTGTTCGAGTTTGCCCATGAGGCGACGCACATTGTGCAGCGCCTCTTCGGTCGGCGCGGCAATCGCAATCAGGGTATCTTCAATGTTGCGGCTGACCTTTGCGCGGATACGCAGCTTGTTGACTCTGGCCTGAAGCAGAGCTTCTGCTCCGATCTGGTGATTGGGCAGGAGCAGTTTGATCTGGTTCATGGACTGAAGCGAGTTGAGCCTGTCTATGATCATCTGCTTCAAAAGGCAAAGGACAATGAGGATTGCCCGGCCTGCAAGCAGGCGCTTGAGGATATCTCCAAGCTGAGCGGCAAGGAAGATGCCGAGGATAGCAAGGCCCGCGAGGAAGCTGCGAAGGGCGACGGAGAGGGCGACGGCGGCGAGGGCGAAGGGCAAGGCGACGCCAAGGGTGAGGGCAAGGGTAACGGCTGCGGTGGCGACAAGCCTAGCCCGAAGCATACTTGCGGCAGCGTGAGAAAGTGCTGCGCTGGCACCTCTGCTGACATTGAGAAGGCTAGCCCGGCTGACGTGCAGAAAGCCATCCAGAACGTCATCGCTGCGAAGATGTACGCCGAGGGGAAGGGCAACATGCCCGGCTTCCTTAGCGAGCAGATCGATGAGCTTACTCGGAGCAAGGTGCG
>Ga0214473_10000658_pt1 | contig 48141 bp, 30 predicted proteins | sample RVTome_7_FD_203509 | JGI IMG/M metagenome (GOLD analysis project Ga0214473, IMG submission 203509) | Soil microbial communities from uranium-contaminated site in the Upper Colorado River Basin, Wyoming, United States - RVT98D197 | ecosystem: Environmental > Terrestrial > Soil > Contaminated >...
CGCCCAGGTGGGCCACGGTTTCTTGGCGCACCTCCCCGCCGCGGCGCACCGAACGCACCAGCTCCCAGTAGACGTGATCCTTACCATCTTTGAATCGCGCCTTGTGTCGCAGGTACAACCCACCACCTCCCAACCGGTAGCAGTTTTCCAACCGGCAGGTGCTGCTGGCAAGGGGCTAGGTCGGCACTACACGTGTGTCTGCCAAACCACTGTCAACGATTTCAAGAATTTCCCCTGCGGACTACCTCGAAATTCGTTGCCTCAGCGCGCGAGTTGTGGAAGTTGGGCTAGCAACGTCCCCATCGTCTCAGAATCACCGCGTATTACCTCAGCGGTCCGTGAGCGCTGAATCTCTCTTGGGGGCTGGTACCAGCCGATCACCTCGCCGGACGATAATGCCCTGCTGCACCGCGCGTTCGACAGTCTCAGCCAGTGCGGTTCGAATGCGTCCGCCTGTGCGGTCAAATCCAAATACCCGAGCAGTTTGCCCAACCAGTTCGTCCTCGGTCAGGCTCAAGGCCAAGCAAACCAACTCGGTCATAGCCAGTTCCGTCTCCTCCGGCGGAATGTGCTCGATGTCGCGGAAAGTTTCCTGGCGTTCGGGAACCGGCCGTCGCACCCGCAGCTTCCCGGCGCTGTTCTTCGGCCAAATGAAATTTCCTCGGATCTCGAAGGTCCCCTGGGCGAGTATTAAACGAGCGGCTTTCTCGACGGCCGTCAGCATCCGGCTGCCGACGCGCTGGAGGCCCCAGCATGCGGCCATCCGCCTTGCCGCCAATTCGAAATGCACAGGTCCTTCGATGGTCACGACCTCGTCAAGCATCTGTGCGAGCGTCGAGCGTGCACCGATCTCGTGGAACTGCACGCCGTGTGGCGGTGAAAGCCTCGGGCGGGCAACTTCGTATGAAATGGCCCAGCTGGAGAACGGATCCTCGGCGTTTCCACATGCCGTCTCACATTCGACAACCACAGAGGCGCGCATTCCTACACCTTCGGGCGTCTTTGGTTGGTCCGATCCTGGCACGTACGTACGCGTGCGTTCAATGGCATCAGCCAGGCGTTTCAGCTCGGTATCTCGGCGCGCAACCCAATCGGGACCCCAAATGCGGTGCAACTTCCAACCCAGGCGCTCTAGCTGTTCCTGCCGCAGGCGATCACGGTCGCGCGCCGACCACGCCGAATGATACATTGCACCGTCACACTCGACACCGAGGATGAACCGCCCCGGCCAAGCTGGATCGACAACGCCGAGATCGATGCGGTAACCGCTACATCCCACCTGGGGGTGTGCCTCGTATCCCAGCGAGCGGATGGCGCTTGCCACGCTCTCTTCCAGGGGCGATTCGAAATCGCCGTCGCCCGTAGCCGCTTCGGTGTCCAGAGTGGCAACCCCACGTTCAGCATAGTCGAGATAGCGATGCAGATTTAGGACTCCTGGACGCGTGGTCGCGGCCACGTCCATGTCTGCCGCGCGGATCGAACTCACGACGATCACCTGCTCTCGCGCACGTGTGATGGCGACGTTTAGCCGCCGCTCTCCGCCTTCCTGGTTGAGGGGCCCGAAGTGCATCGTGAGCTTACCGGCACGGTCGCGGCCGTAGCCCACACTGAAGATGATTACATCGCGTTCGTCGCCCTGGACGCTTTCCAGATTCTTGACAAAGACCCGCTCCGGGCGTTCGCGCGCGAAGAACTCTTCGATTTCCGGATAATTCTTCCGCATACGTTCGAGGCGGTCATCAATTGCGTCGCGCTGCGCAACGCTGAACGTAACGATACCAAGCGAACGGTGTGGCGAGTACCGAAGGTGTTTCATAGCCAAGTCGACAACCCGGTCGGCCTCTTTTTCATTGTCACGACGGCCGGACCGGTCATAGACGCCGTCCGGCACGTGGACGAACTTTACCCCCAGCGTTTCGTCCTCATGACGCGCCGCGGGGAACGTTACGAGCGGCTGATCACCGTAGAATCGGTGATTCGAGAAGGCGATCAGAGATTCATGGCGACTACGGTAGTGCCAGCGAAGCCGAAGCTGCGGAAGATTGATCGCCGCACATTCGTCCAAAATGCTCTCAAACACGTCGAAGGTTTCCACCTGGTCATCTTCGAAGTCGTCGGCCATTCCCTGCTCAAAGAACGATGTGGGTGGCAGCTGACGATTGTCGCCACAGATTACGAGTTGCTTGCCGCGATATATGGCACCAACTGCGTCCTCCGCGCACACCTGGGAGGCTTCGTCAAAGACAACAAGGTCGAACTGGATTTGCTCTGGATCAAGGAACAAGCTGACCGAGAGTGGACTCATCAGCAAAACCGGCTTCAAGCGAGTGAGCAGGTTCGGCATGCCAGCGAACAGCTTTCGCAACGGCAGATGTTTCCGCTTCTTGTTCGCTTCACGCCTGAGTAGCGCCGCTTCGCCTCCCACCAAGAATGCGTTCGTTGGCCGGTGATTTTCAGCCGCAGCAATTACCCTCTGAGAGCCGAGCGTGGCGTGCTTCCGATCGAGCTGCCGAAACTCCCGAATCAGGGCGTCATGATTCTCCGTGCGGAAGTCCCGCAGTAGGGGCACGCTTACCGCGACATGATCAGCCCAGGTCTGTAGCACACACCGCCGGACTATGTTGGGTAGACCATTCTGCTTCAACTCGGGCCGTCGCAGCATCGCAGCGTGCAACGCGCCGAGCCCCTCCGTCGCGAACTCATCAGCCAGTATCCCGAAGTCAATCCAGTCGCGTAGCTCGTCGACGCGTTCATCCAATACTGCGACGCGGCTCGCGATCTTCTCAAGTGCCTCGACCTGCAGCGACCCAGCCTCGATGATGGGTTTCGTGAAGAACGACAAGTCGCTCGATTGACCTAGTGTAGTGTCCCTTAAATAGCTTTACAGACTTTCGAGGGTTTGCCATGGTGTTGGTCATGCCGAATGCAAGCGTGGCGGTCAATTCACTGTAAGGCTATTTAAGGGACACTACACTAGCACCCGATCTGATTCGGTACCGCCAAACCTCTCAGCTAACCGCTCGAATGCCTCATCAAACTGGCGGGCGGCCTGCCCCAGCGGCCGCGCATCAGGAGCAACAGATCCTCCCTGAATTGCAACGTCATGGGTCGCCGCCGGAAGCTGGTGTTCGCCGAGAAGCACTCGCAGCTGCTGCACCCACGCCAAGGCCGATGCGATTGCGTCCCAGTCGGTGTCGAGGTCTCGGAACCAGTACCCGAAGTCGTCGCGCAATTTCGTAGAATCTTTGACCAAATCACTCTCAAGTGCCTTCACACGATTGAGTTCGTCCAGGTCAGACAACACCTCTTGCACCGTCCGGTTTATTCCTGGCCGCATGTTGACCGCAACCGGATCGAGCAGCCGCACCGCTTCGCTGAGCGGCTCGCGCAAGCCCTTGGCCCAATCACGGACCTGATCGAGATCCGTCAGCGCGAATGGAAGGCCCCCCACCGGCAAAACGTTGTCAGACAGCAGGCGGGATGTACTAGTAAGCCGCTGTTCCCATGAGGACACGCCGGCGCGAAGACGCTCCAGGCGTGTGATCAGGTCCGCTGGCAGCGCTCCGCCGATGCAAGCAATCGACGCGAGGGCTTCCGGGACTGGAGAGCCGACGCAGAAGATGAGTTCCTTTACGGTTTGTGCAGCAGCCTCGACGCAACGGAAATCAGTTTCGTATCCTTTGTACCAATCGCCAAGAAGTGCCCCAACCCCAGCAGAGTCCTCGTCGCACTTCTTCTGCAGTCGTTGGATGTCGCGTCCTAGCTGCAGGAACCGGAAGACATCCTCAGCATGTTTGTGCTCCCTGTGGCTTCGGCGGAGGGTCCGCCGCAGGCGGTAGAAGCCGGGACGAAACCATCGGTATAACGACTGATAGCGGGTCGAGTACCGGTCGGCGAGTTCTTCGAGATCAAGATCAAGAAATGACGCGTTGTAGACTTGAAAGAGTTCGCGTCGCTTCAGACTCCATGTGTCCCGATCTGCCTTCAGTTGCCGCAACATCTCTGCGATGCGCTCGATATGGATCGGGGCCAACCACGAGCGCGCCGGTCGGTCGGCGACCTGGCACAGTTCGCCCACTCGCAGAAGCCGCCTGATATCGGCAAAGCTTCGGGCGCGCGGCAACCCCAACTCTTCGGCGACGGCGACGGCGTCGCGCCTCCAAAGATCGATAGCGTTTGGCAGATCGAGAATTACCTGCAGTATCTCCCTTCGTTGAGCGATAAGCCCTCCATCTTCACTAGCTGTGGCTGCTAGGCCTCGTGCAGCGACTGCATCCAGAACAGTAGCAAGGCGTTGGCAAGAGTCGGCAGCTAAATCGAAGTAGCCGGCTTCATAGTGCCGCGCTATTTCCGACTTTCTCGCCCTGCAATCCGCCGCAAGCTGTTGCAACCGCTGGGCGGTAGACATCAGGAAATCTACGTCAGCGCGCAGCAACCAGGAGCCCTCTACCCCAGGTCCCCGAGCCAACAACTGGCCAACGCGAAGCACGTGCATCGCATCATCAGGGGTGAGGGGCAGCGACAACTGGAGCGCTTGCGCCAGCGCGCTGCCCGTCTTACGAAGTGCTTCCACCGCGGCTCTGCATGAAGCCAGCATTTCGCGGACTTCGGCGCGGACCTGGACGCCGTACAGGCGGACTGCGCACCCGCGCCAAGGGAACTGGTCTCCCTCCACAACGATCTTCCACAGCCGGCTGAGTCGCTCGGCAAGTTGAACGGCGCGGTCGAGTGCCGTTAACGACACCGCTGCCGAATCGGGGGTTTCTGCTGAAACGAACGGCACTTCGTCGAGTCTTGAGAGCTCACCGAGTACGGAATACACGCTCCGACCCAGCGGCTGCCTAATAGCATGCAACTCGATAACATACCGGTTTAACTGCTCACGGCGATCGCGTAGTTGTTCCAGTTCGAACTGCGTCATGACCGAGCGTGGCTGCAATGTTGTGCGCAGGCAGCGCTCCAGCTCTTTTGCTACCTCACGCTTGTTCGCCTTATGACTGTGGAGTTCGAGGCAGTAGGGGTCGAGCGCTTGCCGCTGTAGTCGCTCGTACACCTGCTCCAAGGCCGCCATCTTCTCACTGACAAACAACACCTTGCGGCCAGCTGCGAGGCATTCAGCGATGATGTTCGTGATCGTTTGCGTTTTGCCGGTACCGGGCGGCCCCTGCAGCACTAGACTGACGCCACGCTTGACAGCCTCAACGCAGGCGAGCTGACTGCTGTCCGCATCCATAACCAGAAAACTGTCGGCCGGCCGAATGGCCTCGTCGAGCTGCTGAGGATTTGGAAGTACCGCACCGTTGTCATGAATAACTGATCCTTCACCGGCTAGTGCACAAACAACCGGATGCTTTCGGACCAGTTCGCTGTGCCTGTTCAGATCCTGATACATGACGAGCTTGAAAAACGAGAGCGTAGCGATCCAACATTCCTCGTGGACGGTCCATAGAAGCGGATGCACGGCCTCGGCGATCTGGGCCAAGTACTGCTGTACCGTGGCTTGCTCCCAATCCTCTGGGAGAGGGGGCAGTTGGAACCCGAAGTCCTTTTGCAGCTTCACCTCCAACGCGGGGTTGAGAACCACCTCTTCGTCCACAAAGCTCAGCTTGAAAGGATCCCTAGCGGAGTCCCTCTCGATCGCTGCGGGCACCAGAAGGATCGGCGAGCGCGACGAGTCAGTACCGGCTTGTTCGCGCCATTCCAGCATGCCGAGCGTGACGTACAGGATCCGCACACCGCGCTCTTCGAGTTCGGTGCGTGAGCGGCGGTGGATGCTTCGGATAGCCCTGCGGAGCCGGGTGAAGTCTGTGCCGGCGCACCGGAGTTCATCTGGTGCTCGATCTGGAAGCTCTGTAGCGAGGGGTCGGCCGGAGGGGATCAGCGGCAGTGCCACCGCTTCAGGACCAAGATCGTCCGCACGTTCGTCTTGGCCTGGGGGCGCGTAGAAGCGCCATTTGCCTTCGTCCAGAACAAGGCGCTTAAAGACCTCTTCCAGCGGTGGTTCGATCACTTGAAGTGTTGATGACCTGGTCGGACGAAAGAACAAGAGTCGATTGCGACGCGTTTGGTCCGATGAGCTTCGCCTTCCACTCTTCAATACGTTGGGTGGTCTTGTCCATGGGTTACTCCACCCGGGGGGCAGACGGCCTGCTTCGTCGCAGCGCCCAACCGAGTGCAGCTAATGCTTAACGCGGTAGGCTGGCAAAGGGCAAGAGCAGCCACCCCCATTTGGGGAGCGGTCGAACGCAACATCAGCGAGCAGGAGATTTGCGCCGCGGGTGCGCAAGCGGAGATCATCGAAGAGTATCCAGAGGACAAGTATTCGCCGAGTGTATTGTTACTGGGCTTTACATCGGCCGGGCGCCCATTGCATATTCAGGTATCGGCAGGCGATTCGGACCTGACAAGAATCATCACCCTGTACGAGCCTGACCTAGCCGAGTGGGCCGAGTTTCGGGAGCGGAGGTAGCCATGTCAACCTTCAAATGCCACGTCTGCGGCAGCGAGGCCGCCAGGAACGAGTTTGTGAGCGAAGTGCTGGAGGTCGATGGCCAGCGCGTATTGGTAAACCACATTCCGGCGCAGCTCTGCACGCGTTGTGGAGAGGCGGCCTTCTCGCGGGATACCACCGAGCGCGTTCGCTTGCTCGTCCATGGCGCTAGCCGCCCTCTCAGGACCGTACCCTTGGGCGTATTCGAGCTTGCGTGAAGCACCCTTGGCGGACACTGCTCGGCCAGCACCGAGGCGCGGAGCAAGAGGGGACGTTGCTAAACTTCGACATTCCGCTTCCAATCTCTTTTGTCAGTCGTACTGGGCGATCTGACGCAACGTCACCTTACACGATGAGCCCACAGCCCTTCGGCAACGACGCTTCGCAAGCTTTCGATGTGGAGGTGAAATGAAGAAGCTCAGGCTGACGCGCGACGAGCGGGCATGGCTGCGCTCCTATCGCAAGGCACTCAAGGAGCAACACCCTGACGCGGTGCGGCGACTCCTCATCTATGGCTCGAAAGCACGTGGTGAGGCGGGGCCGGACAGTGACCTCGATGTCTTGCTGATCGTCAGCAACGAAGCGGCCAAGCGGAAGAGAGACTTGCGATGGATTGGCCACATGCTCGCCGCGACCTCAGACGCCGTGCCTTCAATCATGGTCTACACTGAAGACGAGTGGGAGCACCGTCGGCGGACCCGATCACCCTTCCGCGCCAACGTCGAGCGCGACGCGGTGGCCGTCCTATGAATCGTGAATTAGCACTCGCGGAGTGGTGACATGCGCGTGGTCCCTGGGGGACGTAGGGGCGAGTGGGACGACTTGGAATGACATTTTGTCACACGGCACCGACGGCCAATGTCCCGTTTACGACGCAGTGGTCTGCGAAATCTATCGACACTCGAATCGCGTCAGTGGTATTGGGCCGTTTTCCGCACGGCTCGGGCCTCCGCCACCAACTGCTCCACAGCGGCTGCGAGCTCCCGGCTGTTGCTGCGCAATTGGCTTCTCAGAGAGCGCGCGTTCTGCTTGCGCGCACTCTGGCGCGCGGCCAGGAAGCGGCGTTGCAGCTCGCTGCGTTCGGTGAGCAGGCGGTCCGTCTTGGCGAGCGACAGCAGCCGCACGCTGCCGTTGTGCCAATCTGAGGTCATCGAGATAAGCCGGCTCAGCAGGCCTGTATGATGATTCGCCACCGCGGTAGCGAGCGCGCGCTCACTGACCGGATGAAGGTAGAACGCGTTCCGCAGGCAGCGTAACGCCAGATCCGTCTGACCCTGTTGCACCAGGGCGTCACAGCGGCGGGCCCGCGACAGATGACGACCAAAGCGGTAGCGCTCCAGCCAACCACCCAGCGGGAAACTGGCCGCACTGAAGAGCAACTGCAGAAGATACGCGACCAAGCCGGCCGAGAGGAACAGGACCAGCGCCGCCAGCACTACGTTCAGCATAGGCTGCGCTGGCAGTCGCGCAAGGCGCGATAGCCGATGAGCGTGATGTGCGCCTCACTGATCAGGGCACGGGTTGAAGGGGCGGTGAAAAAGCGGCAATCGGCCATGCGTTGCGCCCAGGCGGGGCTGCTGCGGCGGAGAGCCGGATCGTCCTCGGCCGCATGGACAAACAACTCGCTCACACCTGGCTGCAGGTGCTGCAGCACGCCGGTCCAGTACGCCGCGGTGTGGTCCGGATGTTCCGGTCCGCCGTACCAGAAGTGGTCAGGCGCCAGAACGCCCAGGCGGTCCGCCAGCTCAACTGCCTCGCCCATGGCGCTGTCTCGCATCCACAAGCGTCCCGCCATGCGGATGGGCAGCTGAAATTCCGCCGCCACCCGCACGTACAAGCTGTGATACGCAAGGTCGAGCTGCAGTGTACCCATGTGCGAATCGAGGTGAGTTACGTCAATGCCCGCCGCCAGTGCGGTCTGGATCTGCGCGCGAGTCTCGCGTTCGACTTCGTCGAGCCGGGCACGGGAATAGACTGACGGCACATCGGGACAGAAGTTGCCATCGTCATCAACCAGGCTCGGCACCTCACTGGGGCCGCACACCGGCCCCCATTTGTAGTCAGGCCATTCGCACGTATGCGTCAGGTGCACTCCGACATCCGCGTCAGGCCGCGCCCGAATACCGGCAGCGGCCTCTCGGAAACTCGGACAAGGCACCATCACTGTGGACGAGCAAAACGCTCCCTGATCAAGGCCGACGAAGGTGGCTACATTCTCGGCGTGACACAACCCAAGGTCGTCAGCGTTGATGATCAGCAACCGGGCATCGTCCGGATAGCCGAGCAAACTTGCAGTCGAGCGCGCATGCATGACGTCGTCTTTCCTTACCCGGGAAGTTCGCGCTCAGAAAGTGTACTCTATCTGTCCGGTCCAGATCTGATCGGCCCGCAAGCCGCCGCGGTTCAGCGGCAACTGCACCGCCGCGCCCAGCACCAAGCGCCCGATTATATTGAGCTTCAGTCCACCGGCAAACTGTAGCACATCATCATTGATGCCATCGCGCTTGTCGTCATGAAAGCCAAGGAAGTCGGCATTGAGGGTTAGCCATTTAAAAGCTAACAGATCGGCGCCGGCGACCCACTCAGCCTGGCTCACATCGTTATGGCTGCGCAGGGCGTAACCCAGGTTCAGATGCGGGGAGATTCGGCCGACGCTCTTCGACATAATGAACCAGGGGGTCAATGTCGGGGCATGGAATCCGAGGAGATCGTCGGCGTTGCCGGTCGGTATGGTCAACACTCCAGCCAGCGCCAGGTCAGCGAACCTGGTATCGGCGAAATGCCACTTGGCGCGCAGAAAAATGTCGCCGGTACCGATCGCCGAATCGTCGAAGCTGTCGCGGGCGCAACGAAACGGGAATGGCGTCTCGAGACAGACACCCGGCTGTCGGCTGGCAAACACGGCACCAAAACCCGAGCCGGAGTGAAGAATCCGCGCCTCCGCCGAGGCTTTCATGCGGATCTGAGTCACAGCGATGGCGAGGCCGAGATCGAGAGAGTCCGTCAGCCCGTAGGCGCCTGAGAAGAACAGCTGGTCCATCTTCAAGCTCAGGTTCAAGTGCGTCTCCAGCACGTCATCCTGCGCCCGCAAGCGGTCCGAGAGCGGCAACTTGGACAAGTATGCCGTCGACAGAGCCGGTGCTCTGAAGCGCATGCGCTGCAGCGGGCTGCCTTCGAGTGTGTCGAAGCCGGCATGGGTGTACGACACGCTCAGCACGCCGGTGCGGCGCCCGAGGGTTTCCACCCGGTTAGCCAGCACGGGGCCGAGACTTTGATCGAAGCGCACAAATGTGTCCAATCCCGGATCCCAGGCGAATCGGAACGAGCCGCTGGCCGACGGCACGGGGGATTCAGAGAGCACGCTGGCCAACTCGGCACTGAGTCCCCTGAACACTTGATTAGCCGGGTTCTGCTGTGCCTCGGCGGCGCAGCGCGGGCAGATGGTGGTAAGCAAGCTGCCACCGAACAGTTGTGGAATGCGCTGATCGAGCGGTACCGCGGCGGCCGGCGAAGCTGGCAACAGTATACTCAGCGCCAACGCGCCCACGACCCAGAGGCGAGGCAAGGATTCACGGCCTCTCATGCCCCGCCAGCGATTCTCCACTTCCCGTTATCGCGGCTGAAGATCTTGGTCAGACGCACCTCCAGGCGGGTAAGCTTGCCGCTCTCCCGGTCGACGAACTGGTCCCGGCGCGTGAAAGAAACCGCCACCGTGTTGCCGCGCAACTCGACCTGCACATCGGCAATCTCGACCCGGAGGTCCCCAGCGTGGTCGAGATAGGCCCCGAGGGCGTCACGCTGCCGCTGTGAAAATGCGGCATACAGCTCGGCCAGTTTGTCGAGGTTCTTGTTCTCCAGCGCTTCGCGGTACTCTTCCAAGGTCGCGAGCACTTCAGCCTCGGGCAGAGCGGCGGGCTCGTCGGCATATGCCACACCACCCCACAGCAATCGAGGATCGAAGCCAAGGCGCTGGGCTGCGCTTCCCGCGCGGCCTTGACGCCGCTGGCCGTCCTTCGCTGCGCCCGGAGGTGCCTTGGTTCCTCGCGAAAGCCCTCGGGTACGTGGCGCCGTAGGCCCGGGGGTTGCGGCAGCGGGGTCGTGAGCGACGCCCTCGGCCTCGAGCAGCAGCTTGTATGCGTTGACGCTCGTATTGGTCTCTTCTTTAATCGAGTCGCCTTCTTCGGGCGACACTTCGACGGGCATGCGGCGCAGGATGCGGATCACCAGCTCCTTCTCGAGATCGAAGAAGTCATCCACCCTGCCTTCGACCGATTCCGAGCCCTGGTTCACACCCGTCACCGAATCCCAGATGCCGGCATCTATACGAATGACATCGCCCTGCATGACGAACGAGCCCCGCAGTAACTTACCGATGCCCCTTTGACGCGCCGAGCGCAGCTCCTCGGCGGCCTCGGGTTTGCCGGCGCGGCCGACGAACTCGGAAGAGTAGACCCGCAATGCCCGGATCTTGCTCAGCTCGGTGCAGAGCGCCACGCGCAGCATGCTGCCGCGCCAGTCGTTGTCGGGATCGTTGCGGAGGTTGCGGAAGTCGGTCACCTCGATGGCGTTGGCGGACGGTGGCGCGGTGGGTTCCAGCTCAGCCTGGGCGACCTCCGCCACAGCCGCAACCGCAGCCCGTTCGTTGTCACGCAGGCGCGGCACTGCCGCCAAAGTCAAGTCCGTGCCTTCGATCTTGTGGTACGGGTGCTGTGCACCCGCCGTGAGGCGCGGCACCCGGCGAGCCACGTAGCTGAATAGATCGGAGACCGATACAAAGCCCTCGCCGGTAGTGTCAGCCGCGCCACGCAGTCCCTCGAGCAGCGCATAGGTAAACGCCCCGTGTCCGAGCTCGGGCTGCTCCTTTGATTCTTCCCCGGGCTTGGCGGCGGCCAACAAGAACAGGCCCTCGCCTGCTTGGACTCCGCTGGCGAGGGTGTCGCCTGCCATCACGGCCCGTGCCGACAGCTGCAGCGCACCGGCGTGGCAAGTGTCGAGCATCACCACCACGCGGCGGATGTTGCGCCGCAAGATGCGCATCATCTCGTCGAAATCCGACATGCGCAGCCCTTCGGTCAGCAGGTTCTCCGCCGAAGCCGGATGCGGCAGAAAGTAGTAGCTGCCGGTAGTACGATCCTGTACGCCATGGCCCGCCATGAAGATTGCCGCCAGATCGTCAGGACCCGCTTGCCCGAGAAAGCGCTGAATGCCGTTCATGATGCTTTCACGCGTGACCTGTTCATTAGTCAGCAACAGGGACCTGACCTCACTATAAATTGGCCCCTGCCGTTGCTCCTGAAAAGCCGCATCAACCGCTCGGGCATCGGCGTCCGCAAACTGCAAGGTAATCCCCGCTTCCTTATAGCGGCTCACACCGATGGACAATACCCATAAAGTCGGGCGTGCCGCGCTCGGCGTCTCCGCAGCGGGCGCCGCAGTACCTGGCGGAACGACATTCGGAGACGAGCTGCGCAAGCGCAGGACGTAATAGCCAGCGGCACATAGGACGATGGCAACCGACACCAGTCCGCTGATCCACGTCGTTCGTGAAGGATTTCTCATGCAAGCAGTACGAATGGATTCCTCAAAGCCGCACGCCAGCCCTCGGCCCCGCCATCAGTGTCGGCTCTGTACACAGTGCTCCGTTGCCTCGTTCCCGGTCTAGCCACCGCCCTGCGGATTGTTGCGCAGAAACGTGAGTTGATGCAAGCCAATCTTCTGCAAGAAAGTGTTGCGTCCTGGTACAAACAACGACACATTCCAGCGGGGCCGCCACACCGTTTCAAATGTATCCGGCACGCAATCAGCGCTTGACGCCGCGGAGGCGATGCAATAAACGGCCTGCCTGTAGCACCCCTGTGGTGAGACCAACAACGAAGCGAGGGATGCCTTGCACACAGGGGAACATCCGGAGGGCCGGCAGTGGACGCGCTGGGCGAGGCGCAAGAGGTCCGAGAGCTTATTCGAAGGTGCCTCGCGGGGGAGCGCGGCGCCATCACGCAATTCCAGCGGGAATACGGCGAACTCATCTACGGATTCCCCATCCGCGCCTACCGCACCGCGGCGGAGGACGCTGGCGATTTCTATCTTTTTGCTTTCGACGGGGGACGGATCTTTCGCCGGGTGCGCGGATTCGAAGGCCGTGCACCTTTCCGGGCCTACCTGCTGGGCTCCGTCCTCGATCACCTGGTCTTGGAGTGGAAACGAGGCCAGCGGGAGATCGAAACCGTCGCCCTCGCTGACGTCGGCTGGCTGGCCGACGTCAGCGAGGCTGAGACGGAAAGCATGGGTACAGCCGTCAAGTTTGATCCGCAGGACGCGGGCCACTGTGCTTCGTCGCCTGAAGACAGGAGTGAGCCCCTGATGGATGCCGAACGCCTGAGTCAATTTCTGCAGGCCGTCGATCCGGCCAAAGCCGTGGTCCTGAAGCTGCTTCACGTTGAAGACTACGATCTCACCCCTGGCGAAATTCGCCACGTCGCCGCGGTCTCCGGCCGCAGCGTCGGCGACGTCCTGCAATCCGTCGAGCAGTTGCGCGGCGCGGTACGCGAGCGCGAAGCGGCCGCCAAGAGCTTGGAGGATAAGCTGGACGCCGTACAGGCATGGATCCAGCTCTACGAGCGGCGGCTGCAACGGATCGCCGACGATCTCCACTCCTTGCCGCCGGAATCGACAGCCGCGGCCCGGCTGCGTGAAGAGCAGGCCGAACTGGAGAGCAAGACCGTGCGCCGCCACCAGCAACGCAAACGTCTGCTTGCCAATCGCCAGCGCCGCAAGATTACCGCCCCCTACAAGGAAATTGCCGCCATTCTCAACACCACGGTTGGCAACGTCGGTTCACAGATCTCGCGCTTGCGCCAGGAACTGCTGCTGCGCGCCACCGTCAGGAAGAGCGACAACGGAGAACAATCACTGGGAAACGGTGACAAACATGACTGAAGCTGCCTCCACGCATCCCAACGACGAGTGGCTTGTTGCGTACCTGACCACGGGCTTGTCCGCCGGCGAGCACCGCGGTGTGGATGTTCATCTGCAAGGTTGTGATCGCTGTATTGGCAGCTTGTCAACAATGCAGCGCAGGCTCGGGCTGGCCGCCACCGTAGCGGTGCCCGTCCCAGCGGCCATCGCTGGCCGGGCAGCGCCGCTCGCCGTTCCCGGGCAATCCTCCGCCCGCCAGCCGGCGTCATGGTCGGCGATCTTTGATCATGTTGCACGCGTTTTCCGCCTGCCGATTCTGGTGCCGGCGGCGGTTGCCGCCATCGCAGTGGTCGTGCTCGTGTCGCAATCAGATATGACCCGCCCATCACCACAGCGCGAGAAGAGCCGTGCCGTGGAGATGCGGCAGTTGCTCCCGGTGACTGTGACCGAGGCAGAGGTCTGGCCGCAAGCAGAGCGTAGCCGTGATGGCACGACTGGGGAACCGGCGCTGGCACGCCTCAAGCGTGGCACTAAGGTCGCCGTAGTCGGGGAAAAGGGTGGATGGTATCAGGTCGCCCTGCCCGACGGCAGAACGGGATGGATGGAGCGCAGCGCTTTCGAATGAGTGCGCCACTGCAGTAAGCCTGCCGGGCAAGAGCTCTCAGCAACACCTTGCCGCTCGGGCGGCAACCCCTAGCGCAGCTTCGACCCTGATCACCGACAGTTATCCCAATTCAAAATAACCCGCTCAGTTGATAGTCCATAGTTTTACAGTCGAGAGCTGGTCTTACGCCGATCTGCGGCCCGCTGTTCGTCTCCGGGGCAGGTGTCCGGCTGCCGGCACTCGCTGGCGAACAAGAGCAACAAAATCACGCCGCGCGGCATCTTTGGTTGGGGGACACACATGAATGGGGGGAGCATGACGCTCGAGGTCTCGGTGGTGGGAGATGTCGATCCGCGGCTGCGACTGGATACGCAGCTGTCGACGGCGGGGTTCGGCTTCGCCGGGTGGATGGCCATTCTGGCCGTCGCCACCAGCGTGCCCCGGCTCACTTTCGAGATCGTCCTCGGCGTGCTCAGCGGCGGAGCGGCGGTCGCCCAGGTCGGACTTCGAGCTTCCGACGCCGTCCTCGGCTTCTATCTTCTCCTCTCGCTGCGTCCACTGCTCAAGAACCGGTTCAATCTGCGCTCCGCCGATTCAGTGCTCGCCTGGTGGATCGCCTTCGGCGCTTTCTTCTGCCTCATTAGCGTGCTCCTGCCGCGCTGGAACGGCAGCTCTGTAGAGCTGCCGGCGCTGCTCGCCGGAATTGGCGTCGGCGCGCTGCTCGACGTTGCCTTGGGCGTCATGCTGTTCCGGCTGAAAGAGGACTACTATGGCGGCCTGACAGCGTACGCTTTCTCGCACATCGCCGCCGGCCTCTGCGTCATCCTCAGCACGCTAGGCTGAGGGATGACTTGGGGCCCGGGCGCTTGAGTTAGCGAGAATGACCAAGCCCTCAGGCCCCCACGCGCTCAAGCCCCTTCCGAATCTGCAGCGGGCAAGTAGACGTACACCTGCATGCCGCGCCCGACTTCGCTCTCGATGTGGAGCGCACCGCCGTGGGCTTGGACTACATGCTTCACTATGGCCAGGCCCAGCCCGGTGCCGCCGAGCTCGCGCGAACGTGCCTGATCGACGCGGTAGAAGCGTTCCGTGAGTCGCTGCAGGTGGTGCTTGGGCACCCCCACTCCGGTATCCGCGACACAAAGGGTGATCCAGCGCGCCGCCCTGCCCTCACTGTCGGGATGCGGCGACTCTGCCGCGTGGGCGCGAACCGTCACCTGTCCACCCGCGGCCGTGAACTTCACGGCGTTGTCGAGCAGGTTCAGAAGGACTTGCGCTATACGGTCGGGATCCCCGAAGAGCGGCGGCAGGTCAGGTGCCAACTCGCACCTCAGCGTGACACCCCCACGTTCAGCTTTGTCGCGGACGACCTCTACTGCCGCCATCACCGCCGCTGCCACCTGCGTCGGCACCCGCCGGAGCCCGGCGCGACCCAATTCGAGATCGGAAAGCGCCAACAGGTCATCCGTCAACCGCGTCAGGCGCTCGGCGTGGCGTTCGATGATCTCAAGAAACGTCCGTGTCTGTTCCGGATCGGACGGAGGACGCTGGCGCAAAGTTTCCGCGTAGCCGCGGATCGCGGTCAATGGCGTGCGCAGCTCGTGCGACACGTTGGCGACAAAATCCCGCCGCGTCCGTTCCAGCTTCTTCAACTCCGTGACGTCGTGGAACACCAGGATGAACAGCTCCGGCTCCGCGTTCGGCTCAGCGATCGGTGTGGCCGTGACCTGTAGACTCTCGCCCCTGCCGCCGTCATCGAGCGTGATCTCGCGCACCAAGCGCCGTCCGCGCTCGCCCCGCGTCACCTCGCGGACGAGCTCGTGCAGATCCGGATCACGTGACACATGGATCAGCATCTGCCCTTCCAGGCCGCGCCCTGGAGATCCATGGAACAGCCGTCCAGCTCTGTGGTTCGCGAGTCGAATTGTGCCGCTGCGGTCGATGACCAGGACCCCCTCCACCATTCCGCTGAGCACCGCCTCGAGCTTGCCCTGCTCCGCGCGTGCCGCTCGCAATTGAGAGCCGAGGCTCTCGGCCATTGCCAGCAAGTTGGTTTCCAGCCGGCCGACGATGTCGCCGCGCTCCGGCACTAGCAGCGGTGCTGGCGCCCCAGCGGCCACGGCACTGGAGAACTGGGCCAGGCACGACAGGCGGCGCGACAAGCGGCGGGAGAGCACCAGCGCCGGCCAGAACGCCGCGATTGCGGCCAGGAAGAACCCGCCCCAGATCGCCACCCGGATGCGGCGCCGTGCCTGCTCAATGGTGCTCATGGAAACCGCGAGCCGGACGATGCGCTGTTCCCTCTGTCCACCCCGGTCGCGCGCCTGCAACCATGCCCGGTAGAAGAGACGCCGGTTGACGCTGCTACTCACCCGCACGGCCTGGCCATCGCCTTGTTGCAGAGCCTGCACCACTTCCGAGCGCTCGGCGTGGTTCTCGAGCATAGCCGACGGCGCCTCCGAGTCTCCCAGCACTTCGCCGTCGGCGGCGATCACGGTAAGGCGCTCGTCGGTGCCGGCCGCTACCGCCGCACAGAGCCGGTCGAGCGGTTCACCCCGGACATCCCACGGCAGCAGGGCGCCAGCCAGATGCGCTTCGCGCATAACGCGGTCGGCCAGCGTACCGACGTACAGGTTCTCAACCACGCGGTCACTGTAAGCGTACAAGGCTGCCGCCACTGCAACCAGGGTGATGAGGTACGGTGCCAGCAAGCGGACCAGTAAACCCGCGGCTTCAGCGGCGGACCAGGATCTTATCATCCCACCGCCGCTCGTCCCGGAAACAAGCTGTCACGCCTCCAGTGCACGATCGTTGAACTTGTACCCCACCCCGCGCACGGTGACAATCAGCTCCGGGTTGGCATCGTCACGCTCAATGCGCGTGCGCAAACGGCGCACGTGTACGTCGACCGTACGCGGCTCCACATAAGTGTCCTGGCCCCACACCAGGTCGAGAATCTGCAGGCGGTCATAGACGCGATTGGGCGAGCGCACGAAAAAGCGCAGGAGCTCGAATTCGCGCAAAGACAGCTCGAGCAGGTGGCCGTCCAGTGTCACCTCATAAGTATCGAAATCGACGCGCAAGCGGCCCTTTTCGAACACATCGTGAGCGCGCTCGATCTCCTCCCCATACGCACGCCGCAGCACGGCGCGCACCCGCGCCGCCAACTCGCGGGGACTGAACGGTTTGGTGACGTAATCATCGGCGCCCATCTCCAGGCCCAGGACGCGATCCACCTCCGCCGCCTTGGCCGTGAGCATCACGATCGGGAGCCGAGCCGTGGCAGCATCCCCGCGGATGCGCCGGCAGATCTCGAGCCCGGAAATCGCCGGCAACATGAGATCGAGTACCACCAGTGCGGGACGCTGCTGCCGGATTGCCGCCAGCCCCTGCTCCCCGTCACCAGCGACCGAGACGGCAAAACCCTCCTGCGCCAGATTGAAGCGTACCAGCTCGGCGATGTCTTTCTCGTCCTCGATGACCAGGATCAGTCGTTTTTCGCCAGAGGTTGCGGCTGTAGTAGTGGCCATCAGACGGAGGGTGGCACCTGATCCATGTGGCGGATGCTCTTGCCTTTCACCATGAAGACCACCATCTCCGCGATGTTGGTGGCGTGGTCACCGATGCGCTCGAGATACTTGGCGATGAAAAGCAAAGGAATGGTCCGGCTGATCGTCTGCGGATCACGTATCATGAAGGTCAGCAGCTCGTTGAACAGTTGTGCCGTCAGGGCGTCGATCACATCGTCCTCGCGACAAACGCCCAAGGCCGCTTCGACGTCCTCGCGCACGAAACTGTCCAAGCTCTCGCGCAGCATGCGCTGGGCGACCTCGGCCATGCGTGGGATATCGATGAACGGTTTGAGCTGTGGCTCGCGGTTGAGATCCAAGGCGCGCTCGCAGACGTTGACCGCCATGTCGCCGACACGTTCCAGGTCGGTGGTGATCTTCAGCCCGGTAGTGATCAGCCGCAGGTCGCGTCCGGCCGGCTGGTGCAGTGCCAGCAGCCGCAGGCACAGCTCGTCGATCTCGACGTCTATGCGGTTGATCGCATGATCCCGCTCAATGATCAGACGCGCTTGCGCATCATCACGGCTCACCAAGGCCGCAACGGCACCCGCGATTTGTTTTTCGACGAAGCCGCCCATCTCCAGAATCTTGACGTGCAAGCTTTTGAGCTCAGCTTCGTAACGTCGATCAGTGTGGATGCGGCCTTCCACAGAACCTCCTAGCCGAAGCGGCCGGTGATGTAGTCCTCGGTCTCCTTTTTCTCCGGCGCGGTGAAGATCTGGTCCGTCGCCCCGAATTCTATAAGGCTCCCGAGGTACAGGAAAGCGGTGCGATCGGAAACCCGCGCCGCTTGTTGCATGTTATGTGTCACGATAACAATCGTGTAGCTCTCTTTGAGCTCCCGAATGAGCTCCTCGATCTTGGTGGTCGCGATCGGATCCAACGCCGAACAGGGCTCGTCCATCAGCACCACCTCGGGCTCAACAGCCAGCGCCCGAGCAATACAGAGGCGTTGCTGCTGCCCCCCGGAAATGCTCACCCCCGAATCGTGCAGCGAGTCCTTCACCTCATCCCACAAAGCTGCCTGCCGCAGGCTGCGCTCGACGATGGCGGCCAGCTCAGCCCGCGAATGCCGCCGGCGATTGAGCCGGAATCCGGCGGCAACGTTGTCGAAAATCGACATCGTTGGAAACGGGTTCGGCCGCTGGAACACCATGCCGACCCGAGCGCGCACCTGCACCGGATCTACGCCCGGAGCGTAGATATCCTCACCGTCGAGCAGCACGCGGCCGCTGGCCCGCGCCCCCGGAACGACTTCATGCATGCGGTTGAGGCAGCGCACGAGAGTGGACTTGCCGCAGCCGGACGGACCAATGATGGCCGTCACCCCGCCGCCCGGCATCGCCAAGTCGATGCCTTTGAGTACCTCATGGGCACCAAACCAGGCGCGCAGCCCAATCACTTCGAGCTTGTTCGTCATCGCTCTGCCACAATGGAACGTATGATGCCGCGAACCGCCCTCGGCACGCAAGCCGGAAACTAGCAGGCTCATGTTGCGGATCCGTTACGGCATGATGACATAAACATAATTCCGGTGGCAACCTCGTTTCTGCTACAGTGCCGTTGTGCGGCGGGGATGAGGTGGACCCTGACAATGACCATGCGCATTGCTGTTATCGACGTTGGAAGCAACTCCATTCACATGGTCGTGGCTCAGGTCGAGTCGGACGGCCGTTTTCAGGTGCTCGACCGCGCCAAGGAGATGGTGCGTCTGGGGCACCGCACCTTGGCGAATGGGAGCCTGTCGGCCGAGGCCATGAACACCGCTTTGCGCACCCTTGCTGTCTTTCGCACGCTGGCGGAGCGGCATGGGGTAGCCCGCTTCACGGCGGTCGCCACCAGTGCCGTGCGCGAGGCCAGGAACGGCGGCGACTTCGTGCAGCGCGTCAAAGATCAGCTCGGCCTGCGCGTCAAGGTCATCCCTGGCCGCGAGGAAGCACGGCTCATCTACCTTGGCGTGCGGCAGGCTCTCGACCTGCGCGGCGCCGCGACCCTCATCGTCGACGCGGGCGGCGGCAGTGTCGAGCTGGTCTTGACAGAAGACGACGAGGCCATCGCCATGGACAGTCTCAAGATCGGCGTTGCCCGTCTGAGTCAGAAGTTCGTTTCAACGGATCCACTCGCGCCGCGCCAGCTCGCCACGCTTGAAGTGTTTCTGGCAGAGCAACTGGACCCGGTGCTCGAGCGCTTCCCCAGGCCGTCGATACGGCGCATCGTGGGCACCTCGGGCACCATGTTGAACCTGATAGCCATGGCGGGATACCTGCGGGGCGAGGTCCCGGAGGTCCACCTGAACAACTTCGCCGTCTCAGCCGACGACATGGCGCGGCTGCGCCGCCTGCTCGTCAGAGCCGACCGCGAGCAACGCCTGCGCTTCAAGGGTCTCAACGCCAAGCGCGTCGACCTCATCGTCGCCGGTGCCTGCCTGGCAGATTACCTGCTCCGGCGCTTGTCAGCCAAGCAGATAGTCGCGTGCACCTGGGCGCTGCGTGAGGGGCTGCTCCTGGATTTCATTGCCCGCCACCACAAGGGTATCGAGGAGACTGCCCGCTTCAGCGATCCCAGACGGCGCAGTATAGCCCGCTTTGCTCGCCACCTGGGCGACACCGGGAGCCACGGAGAGCAGGTGGCGCGGCTCGCACTACAGCTCTTCGATCAGTTGCAGAGCGTGCTGTGCCTTGCCCTCGAAGCGCGCCAATGGCTCGAGTTTGCCGCCCTCCTGCACGACATCGGTCACCACATCGGGCACAAGGACCACCACCGGCATTCGTATTACCTGATCACCAACGGAGAGCTGCTAGGGTTCGGGCGCGAAGAGTTGGAGATTATCGCCCAGGTCGCACGCTATCACCGTAAAGCCCCGCCGCGGGACTCGGACCAACTCTACGCGGCACTGCCGAAACACGCCCGGCGGGCGGTGCGCACGCTCAGTGCCGTGCTGCGCGTCGCCGACGGCCTCGACCGCAGCCATTACGGTGTGGTTCATCAGCTGACCGTGGTCCGCCGCGCCAGTCGTTTGGTTCTGGAGCTGCACACCGGCGGCGACGACGCCCAGCTGGAAATCTGGGAAGCGCGGCGGCGGACAGCGCCGCTTGAAGAACTGCTGGGAGTGCAGATCGACTTCCAGGTGGCTTTCCGCGAGCAGGCGAGCCATGCGTACCGCGCCGCCTGCGCCGAGTAATGACGCACCTCATGAATGATCGCGTTGTTCCTGCGGGTGCGGTTTCCTTCTCCCCTGTCCGGCGGTGGCAATCCACTGTAACCAGGCGGTCTACTGTCGAAGTCGCCGGGCACACGATCGTGAGGCGCCTGCTGGGCGAACTACGCCAGCACGAGGCCAGTTCACACGCCGGGAAGGAGGCCGAGGCGCTGCACCACTTCCGGGTGTCGGTACGGCGTCTGCGGGCTGCGGTTCGCGTCTTTGCTCCGGCATTTGCCTCCCGCGTGCACCGCCGGCTGAGCGAGGATCTAACCTGGCTCAGACGCCTTGCAGGTGCGGTGCGCGATCTGGACGTACAACTGGACCGTTTGCACCACGAGGCCCGGCGGCTTCCAGCCGCCTATCGCAGCGCTGTCGCCGGCTTGCGCAACCACCTGGAAGAAGAACGAGCGCGGCTACGCCGCGAATTTGTGCAGGGCCTGGACTCTTCGCGATACGCTCGCCTCCTGTCCACCCTGGACGAATTTACGGCCGCTCCAGTGCCAAGCCACGTCGGCGGAGCGTCGCGCCGTCAGCTCTTCAGCCATGCCGGGGCCGCGGATCAACACTGTCTCGTTTTCCAGCAGGCCTGGCGTCGTTTCACACGGCCGGACGTGCGGCGCAACTTCCGCAGGTTGGCGCAAAGGCTGCGCCGGGACCAGCCCTCGGCCCCACGAATAGATAGTGTCGATAAACGGGAGGCACACCCCCCTCGACGGAGCTCAGGACAGGCTTCGAGACGGTCCCAGAAGAAGGGTGAACGGATATCACCTCTTGATAATAATAACCGCTCGCCCTGAGGAGCCGCCTTCTTCTGGCGGCGTCTCGAAGGGCGCTGGCTGGCGAGAATCGACAGAATCGTTTTCGCGGATAGGTCGGAACGATTTCGAAGAGGAAGCATGAGTTGCACGCTGTATCTCGTTCGCCACGGGATCGCCGAAGCTGCCGGTAGCGGCGGAGACGCCGAGCGGCGCCTCACCTCGGAGGGCGTACGCAAGCTGCGCCAGGTGGCGCGAGGTTTGAAACGCCTGATCCTCAAGCCGGACGCCATCATCTCCAGTCCGCTGCGCCGCGCCGAACAAACCGCCGCAATCCTTTGCGCGGTGCTGGCGCCCGGCGCCGTTCCGCAACTCTGCCCTCTGCTCGCACCAGGAGAGGGCGCCGAGGCGGTCGCGGCCGGCCTGCGCGAGCACCGCCGGGCGCATGAGTTGGTACTGGTCGGACACCAGCCCAGCCTCGGGCAGTTGGCGTCATACCTGCTCGCCCGTTCACCACACGTGGTCGAGTTGCCTTTTCGCAAGGGTGGCGTGGCGGCCATTGTGGTTGACAGCTTGCCGCCGCGCGCTTCTGGAACGCTCGAGTGGTTCGTCACCGCGGAACAGCTTCGGTGGATGGGGCGAAAGGGCCGGTAGCAAGGTTGCCATGGCCGCCGGCTTCCGCGACAATGAACCAGGAGCGGAGGCTCACGGTCCCGTTGCGCCAGCGCGCATTGCCTCCTCAGCGGGCATAACGCATGATGGTCGGGCCAATGGGCGAAAGGAATCCCGTGTCAGAACCTGCCGACAGCGAACTGCGACTTGAGGAAGCCGATGCAGGATCTCACCCCATGGCGCACAATGCCGCGGTCCGCCATTCGAGAATCGAGCCCGCCGACGAGCGCAGCACCGGCACGCCAGGTAGCCGTGGGAGCGGAGAGGTTGCCGCGCTGCCACGCTATGATCTGAGTGATCCTTGGCTGTACCTCAACCGGGAACTGACCTGGTTGGAGTTCAATGGTCGTGTCCTGCAGGAGGCACAAGATACCCGCAACCCGCTGCTCGAGCGCGTCAAGTTCCTCGCCATCACCGGTTCCAATCTGGATGAGTTCTTCATGAAGCGGATCGGCGGGTTGAAACAGCAGGTCAGTGCTGGAATGCAAGAGCGGACGGTTGATGGCCGTACTCCCCAGCAGCAGATTGCCGAGTGTCTCGCGCGCATTCGCGAATTCGAGCAGAGCCAGCGCCAGGCGCTCACGGAGCTCCTGCGTCAGCTCGAGGCCTACGACATTCGCATCTGCTCGTATGCCGAGCTTGGCACCACCGAACGCGGGGTATTGCGCGACCAGTACTGCAGGAATGTCTTCCCCCTGGTGACGCCGCAGGCCTTCGATTCGGCGCACCCGTTTCCGTTCGTCTCTAATCTGTCGCTCAATCTGCTGGTGACCTTACACCATCCTGGAGACAGCGAGTCGCTGCTGGCGCGCGTCAAGGTTCCCGTCGGGGCTGGTATTCCGCGATTCTTGCGGGTCGGCAATTCAGCTCATTTTGTCTCCCTCGATGACATCATGGCGCACAACCTGGACCTCCTGTTTCCCGGGATGGTTATCGATGTCAGCGAGCTCTTCCGGGTCACGCGCAACGCCAACACCGAACGAGACGAAGAGGAGGCCGACGACCTCTTGGCATTGATCGAATCGGAACTGCACGACCACCCAGAGAGCGGCAGGACATTGCAACGCAAGTGGTAACTGTCACCACCCTGCAACGAGGAGGGGCGGATGGGGAAAAAACGCAGTGGCAGCAAAGTCGAACGCCGCACGTCACGGACGGAAGGACGCCGCGCCCAGGCAGCGGTGGAGCGCAATGAGGAATCGGAACGCCCGTTGGCCGGGCTCCTGACCGATCTCGCAGCTGGCTTGACGAGCAGGGCCATCCGCTTGACGGCAGAGACCGCCGTCCCCTTCCTGCGCGCAGAAGTGCTGACACCACGCCGTCGCAAACTCATGCGCGAAACCGGTCTGTACCTCCGCGACCTGCGTGAAGTTGCCGGCCTCACACTGGATGCTCTGAGCCAGGCGCTCGACTTGAAGGACCACTCGGTACTGGAAGCAGCCGAGCGCGGAACCGCTACGCTCTCCTTCGAGTTGATCCTCAGATTGGCGGCATTGCTCGCCCGTCACGACCCCATTCCCTTTGTCCTCCGGTTTGTGCGCACATACAATCCGGCCATTTGGAAAGTGCTTGAAGGCTGGGGCATCGGACGCCTGCCGGCGCACTTCGAGCGCCAACACCAGTTTTCAAACATCTACCGGCAATACGACGCGGCGCGGAAACTTTCCGACGCCGGGTTTGCCCAGGTGTTGGCCTTTACGCAAGCGGCCTTCGAAATGTCGCTGCACTTCGCAACGCAGAACGAGGGCATCAAGGACACCGGCAGGAAGACGCCGCCCGAATAGACAGGAGGTACATCATTGCGCCGCAATTCCTCCGACGTGCATCCGCGGCCATGGCCACCGAGATTCACGCCATAGTCAACCCAATCTCCGGGGCGGGGCGCACACGCCGGCAGTGGCCCCGCTTGGCCACGGCATTGGAGACGATGGGATGGAGAGTGCACTCATACGTCACCTCCGCTCCCGGAGAGGCCACGCGTATCGCCGCTGGTTTGCTGCGCACCGGCGCGCGCGAATTGCTGAGCGTCGGCGGCGACGGCACGGTCAATGAGGTTGCCAATGGCTTTTTCCACGAGGGACAGCCTCTAGCACCCGAGGCTGTTCTGTCGGTGATGCCAACCGGAACCGGGCACGACTTCGGCAGAAACATCGGCATGCCGAGGACACCGGCAGCTCTCGCCACATTGGCGGCGGGACGGATCAGCACGATCGATGTGGGCTGTGTCGAGTTCAAGACAGATGGCCGGCCATACACCCGTTGTTTCCTCAACGCTGCGGATCTGGGCCTCGGCGCCTTGACCGCAGCCAGGAGCACCGGAGCGCGCAAGCTGCTGGGTAGCTTTTTCACCTACGTTACCAGCGCCGTCCAGGCGATTGGGACCTTCCAGGCGCAACCGGTCCGTGTGGTCGTGGACGGCACCATGCTGAGCGACGGCCCGACCGCCATCGTCCTGGTGGCCAATGGCCGCTTCCACGGCGGCGGCATGCGCCTCGCTCCTATGGCCCAAATGGCCGACGGGTGCCTTGACGTATTCGTGCTGCGCCAGGTTTCCAAGCCGATCCTACTGCTCTCGCTCCTGCCTCGCGCCCGTGCCGGCAGGCACGTGGGACATCCTGCCGTGCACTACGCACGTGGCCGCGAGGTGCGGGTCTACGGCAGCCGCTTGCCGCTCGAAACCGACGGCGAGTACCTCGGCTCCACTGACGTGCGCATCCGAGTGCTTCCACAGGCACTGCGGATCAGAGTGCCGGCGGAATGAGACTGAAACAACATGTCGTCCTCGACGTCGAGCAGGCCCAGAAGCTTGACGATGGCGACGCGATATCGGCCCAATCCGTCCCTACATGGTAGCGCTTAGACCTCGGCGGGTGAACAGCCGCACGGCCACACTGGTGGCGAAGATCAGGCCCATCAGGACCAAAGCGCCTGCCCAGGCTTGCCGATGCCAGTCTTCGAAAGGCGAAATGGCGTAGGTGTAGAGCTGCACCGGGAGCGACGATATCGGGCCGCGCAAACTGTGCTGCCAGAACTGATTCCCAAACGCAGTGAAGAGCAGCGGTGCGGTCTCACCCGCGACGCGCGCGACCGCCAACATGACTCCGGTAACGATGCCGCCACGGGCAGTCCGGAGCACGACCCAGACAACCGTGCGCCAGGACGGCACTCCGAGAGCAAGCGCCGCTTCACGCAGCGAACCCGGAACCAATCGGATCATCTCCTCCGTAGTGCGGGTCACGATCGGCAGCATGATCACCCCCAGTGCGAAGCCGCCGGCGTAGGCCGAGAAGCCATGCATCGGCAGGACGATGAGGGTGTAGGCGTAGATGCCGATGACGATCGACGGCACTCCCATCAAGACATCGGCGGCAAAGCGAATGCACCAGCCCAAGCGCCCATGCCCGTATTCCGAAAGGTACACCCCAGCCAGAATGCCCACCGGGAGACCCATCGCGCAAGCAAGCCCGATCAGGGTCAGCGTTCCGACGATGGCATTCGCCATGCCGCCTCCGCTTTCGCCGACAGGCTTGGGTAGCTGGGTGAAGAACGCCACGTTGAGTGATGAAAATCCTTTCCCCAACAGATCAGCGGAGATCAGCACTAGAGGCAGCAGCACCAAAGCCGCACAGACGCTTGCGCCGAGACCCGCCGAGGCGTTGACCAGACGTCGTCGGGTATACTCCACGTTCAACCTCTGCCCGGACTCGCCGCTGGCCCGGCCACGCTCCATACGAGCAAACGTGCCAGCGCGTTGATGATCACCGTCACGATCAACAGCACCAGCGCGATCTCCACCAGCGCCTGCACGTAGAGATCGTAGGTGGCCTCGTTGAACTCATTGGCGATGACACTGGCCATGGTGTTGGCCGGAGCAAACAACGACAGTGCTATATCTCCCCGATTGCCAATGACCATCGTCACCGCCATGGTCTCACCGATGGACCGGCCGAGACCCAGCATGATGGCGCCGATGATACCGGTACGCCCATACGGCAGCACCGCCAGGCGCAGCATTTCCCACCTAGTCGCGCCCAGCGCCAGCGCCGCTTCGCGCTGCGCATTCGGCACGGCCCGGAGCACTTCGTGGGTCACGGAGGTAATGTACGGAACGATCATGATCGCCAGAACCATCGAGGCGGTAAGCAGCCCTACCCCGTACTTGGGCCCCTGAAAAAATGGCAAGAAGCCCAGCGTCGAAGCCAAGGCGGGCTGAATGTACATGCGTTCCCAGGGAATCAGGACAAACACGCCCCAGAGGCCGTAGATCACGCTAGGGATGGCAGCCAGAAACTCCACTAGAAAGGATACCGGTGTGCGCAGCCATCGGGGCGCAATTTCACTAAGGAAGACCGCAGTTCCAACGCCCAGCGGTACGGCCTGCAGCAGCGCGAGTAAGGACGACACCACCGTGCCGTAGATGAACGGCAATGCGCCAAACTGTTTGAACACCGGATCCCAGGTGGAGGTGACCAGAAAGCTCCAGCCGAAGGTTCGGATCGAATCGGTCGACTCGTACACCAGCACCAGCAGAATCGAGGCCATGACCCCGAGAATCGCCACTCCGAAGAGACGGGTCAGCCCGCGAAACAGGAAGTCGCCGGTGTTGGCGCGGCGTGAGATACGCGCCAACGCCAAGCCGATCCTACGCGCACCGACAGATCTCGCAACGGGCAGCTGTTCTGAAGTAGTCATCCATCTTGCTGGCTGTTCCATGACTGCCCAGCGCCCACAGCTTAGCGTGGAATTGTTACAGGTGTGTTACAGCATGCGGGCGGCGTCCGCGGCCCCTCCATTCCTCCCCATTTGTGGGGATATTACTTGCACGGGTTCCGGGTAAGAAACATGCTGAGATTATCACCCTCTTGTCTGTTGCAGCGAAAGGAGATCGCCAAATGGCCGGACAGTTCCAGCACCTGTTCACCCCGATTGCGGAGGCGGAGGTCGTTGTTGCCTATGGCCGCGGCCTGGGAGAGGGCTCGATGCTGTGTGAAAGTTCCCGACAACAGTTGCAGTGAGTTGTCAGGCGATGTAGGGAACTGAAGGCTTTTTCCTGCGGAGAGGTGCCCGAGCGGCCGAAGGGGCACGCCTGGAGAGCGTGTGTACCCACAAGGTACCGTGGGTTCGAATCCCACCCTCTCCGCTTCCCAGTCTTAGGGGGGATAGAGTTAACACCACGGAGCGATTCTAGCCAAACACCAGCCGCAGGCGCCGACCGCCGAGCCAGGGGATGTGGGCATCGGTCTTGTCGACTTCAATGATACTCGTATGAAGCCCAACTCGCGACACTCACCATCGCGGCCGGAGGCGCCGGCGCGGGGATCCTCCCCTTTGTCCTTTCGTGAGGTGCATTGCGCTCGGCGTGCTCGGCGTAGCGGCGACCGCTCTGGTTGCACCCGTGTGCACCTGCCGCTATATTGGAGCGCCTATACTGACTGTCCGGCGCGAGGGTTATCCTCGCTTCAGGCCTCCTAGAGCCTCTTGCACCCCACATTCAGGCAGACACAGCCAGGGCAGTAGGTGCCCTAGCTGCAGGTAAACTTCACCGCGCACGGATCGCGACAGCGGTCAATCCGAGCAGAAAGGCACCATTGAACTTTCTTGGCGTTGGCGGCCGCATAGGTTCGTTTGCCGCTTCTTCCTCGCACCCCGAGGAACCGATCCGCTCGGAGCTCTTCAGCATCGAGCGGCTCGAGCAACATGCCGAGAGCCTCGCGACGGCGCAGCTCATCACGCCGCGGCCCGGCCTCGGCCGGTCACTGGCGTCACGACTGCGGGACAACGAGCGGGTATTGCTCGCCGCCTATCGCACCATTGGCGCGGCCATCCGTGAGGAACGCGCCATCACCCCGGCGGCCGAGTGGCTGGTCGACAACTTTCACGTTGCCGAGGAACAGATTCGTAAGATCCGCGACGATCTGCCGCACGGCTATTACCGCCAGCTGCCCAGGCTGGCAGACGGGCCCTTGGCGGGCTATCCGCGCGTATTCGGACTCGCCTGGGCCTTTGTCGCACATACCGACAGTTTGTTTGAGCCGCAGACACTGTGCCGCTTCGTGCGTGCCTACCAGCGCGTGCAGCCGCTCACGATCGGCGAGCTCTGGGCCGTGGCGATTACACTGCGTATTGTCCTGGTCGAGAATTTGCGGCGCTCGGCTGAACGGATCGTCAGGGGCCGTGCGGCGCGCCAGGAAGCCGACGCTCTTGCCGACCGGCTACTCGGAGCCAGCGGCCGTGAGGCCGAGCCCGTACAGACAGCCCTGCGAGACCTCGGGAGTAAACCCTTGCCGGCAAACCTGGCGGTGCAACTGGTCCAGCGGCTGCGCGATCAAGATCCAGCCGTGACGCCGGCGCTCCGCTGGCTGGACGAACGTCTGGCCACCCAGGGAACGACCGCCGACGATATCGTCCGCGAGGAGCATCAGCGCCAGGGTGCGATGAACGTCACGGTTCGCAACGTGATCACCAGCATGCGTCTCATGTCCGCCGTCGATTGGACGGAGTTCTTCGAGAGCGTCAGTCTGGTCGACGCGGTGCTCCGCGCCGAAAGCGATTTCGCCGCCATGGTCTTCCCGACAAGAGACCAGTACCGGCACGCGATCGAAGAGCTGGCACGCGGCTCGGGCCACTCGGAAATCGACGTTGCCCGGCGCGCGCTTCTGGCCGCAAAGCGCGCAGGATGCGACGATTGCCGCGAGCGTGATCCCGGCTATTACCTGATCGCGAAAGGCCGTCGCAGCTTCGAAACCCAGCTCGGGTTTCGTGTGCCGGTGCGCGACTGGCTCGTTCGCGCCTACACTGCCGCGGGAATCATGGGTTACCTGGGAACGATCGCGGCCATCAGCGTTATCATCCTCGGGTTGGCCTTGCTCGGCGTAGTCGCATCAGGGGTCGGCGCATCGGTGCTCTACCTGCTTGCGCTTCTCGCCCTCGTCCCGGCGTCGGATGCAGCGGTGGCGCTGGTGAACCGTCATGTCACAAATCAGTTCGGCCCAGCAGCCCTGCCGGCGCTGGAGCTTCGCGACGGGATCCCAGCCAGCCTGCGCACGATTGTCGCTGTGCCGACGCTGTTGACGACGCGCGAGGCGATCGAGGAGCAGATCGAACGACTGGAAGTACATCATTTGGCGAATTCAGAAGGTGATCTCTGCTTCGCGCTGCTTTCAGACTGGACGGATTCCGCCACACAGACCGCGACCGATGATGACGAGCTTCTCGCTGCGGCCGCTGCAGGCATCGCGCGCTTGAACCAGCGGTATGGACCGGCGCCGGATGGTGAGCGCTTCCTCCTGCTGCATCGGCGACGGGTCTGGAACCACGGCGAGGGAAAATGGATCGGGTGGGAACGCAAACGCGGAAAGCTGCACGAGCTCAATCTACTGTTGCGCGGCGCCACCGACACGACGTTCATCGCAGCCGGCGGCCGCCCGCCAGTTGTCCCGCCAGGCATCCGCTACGTGATCACCCTCGACGCCGATACGCGCTTGCCCAGAGGAGCCGCCAAACGACTGGTCGGGAAGATGGCGCACCCGCTCAACCGCCCGCGCCTCGATCGCCGCACCGGCCGCGTGGTGGAAGGGTACGCTGTGCTCCAGCCGCGCGTTACGCCGACCTTGCCGATCGGTCGCGAGGGATCGCTGTTCCAGCGTGTCTTCTCCGGGCCCGGCGGTCTCGACCCGTACGCCTTCGCCGTCTCCGATGTATATCAGGACCTTTTCGGGCAAGGTTCCTACAGCGGCAAGGGCATCTACGACGTGGACGTCTTCGAAGCCGCCCTTGCAGGCCGGGTCTCTGACAGCGTGCTGCTGAGTCATGACCTTTTCGAGGGCATCTTCGCCGGCGCCGGATTGGTCTCCGACATCGAGGTGGTCGAGGAGTTCCCCTCACGTTACGACGTGGCTGCGGCGCGCCAGCACCGCTGGGCCCGCGGCGATTGGCAGCTGCTCCCCTGGATTCTCGGGCTTGGGCGCGATGCGAGCGGCGGCGAGCTGGGCCGAGGTGCGATTCCCTTCATCGGCCGCTGGAAAATGATCGACAACCTGCGCCGCACACTGTTCGCGCCAACCACCTTCCTCGCCTTGTTGGCTGGGTTGACTCTGCCGCCCACCGCCGCGGCAGTTTGGACCGCGTTCATCCTGACCATGGTCGCCCTGCCCGCACTGCTGCCGTTCGTTGCCGGGATGGTACCGCGACGCTTCGGGATCTCGAAGAGGAGTCACTTGCTCTCGGTGGGGAGAGATCTCTCGCTCGGTCTGTCACAGACTGCGCTTCTGCTCACGCTGCTCGCTCACCAGGCCTGGCTGATGACCGACGCCGTGGTACGAACTCTCTTTCGGCTGTTCCTCCGGCGCCGGCGGCTGCTCGAATGGGTCACCGCCGCCCAGGCAACGTTGAGCCTCCCGCTCGACATCCCCGGTTTCTACCATTATATGGCAGGCGGCGTCGTCCTGGCCGCGGCGGGGGCGGCGATCGTTGCCTGCTCCGCGCACGCGTCTTGGCTGCTCGCCTCTCCATTGATCATCCTGTGGCTGCTCTCGCCCGTGGTGGCGCAGTGGGCCAGCCGTCCGCCTCGCACGGTGGGGAGCCCGGAGCTCGCCGCCACAGATGAGCGAGCACTGCGGCTGATTGCCCGCCGCACCTGGCGCTTCTTCGAAACCTTCGTGACCGCCGACGACCACATGCTCCCTCCCGACAATTTTCAAGAAGACCCGAAGCCCGTGGTGGCTCATCGGACGTCGCCGACGAATCTCGGACTGTACCTGCTTTCCGTGGTCGCCGCCCGTGATTTCGGCTGGCTGGGCGTGCAGGATGCGGTGGAGCGGTTGGACGCGACGCTCACGACGATGGACGGACTCGAACGTTTTCGCGGCCAGTTCTACAACTGGTATGAGACGCGCGAGCTCCGTGCACTCGAACCGAAGTATGTTTCGTCGGTAGACAGCGGGAATCTGGCCGGCCACCTGATAGCGGTGAGCAACGCCTGTCGCCAGATGATCGCGGGGGCTGTAGTCGGGCCGCAATGGCTGGGTGGAACAGCGGACGCGCTGGGGCTCACGCGCGAGGCGCTCATCGGGATCACGGACGATCGGCGCGCCCAAACCGTGAACCGGCGGCATCTGGAGGAGGCCTTGGATGCCCTCGCCGCCAAGCTGCAATCGCTGCCAGCGACCCCAACTGGCGTGGCCGAACGGCTAGCGGAACTGGCAGTGCACGCCAACACCGTCACTGACATTGCGCGCGCCCTGGCCGAAGAACGGGGCGACGGCGACGGTGCCGCCGGCTGCGCCAACGTCCTCGCCTGGGCGGAGGCGTTGCGGATTTCGCTTTGCGGTCACGCACGCGACCTCGAAGAGCTGATGCCCTGGGCCCCTTTGCTGGCTGAAGGAAACCCCTTGCGTGCCGGCCAAGAGATTGCGGGCATGCACACCTTGAAACCCGATATTCATGAGCCGCCGTTTTCTGGGCGCGGTCCGCAAGCGCCGTGTCGCGATTTGGAGGAAGCGCTCCGGCCGCTCTTCGATTCGATGCCGACTCTGGCCGACTTGCCGGAGCGCTGCGAAGCCGCCATCGCCATTCTGGCGCCGCGCCGGGCGGAACTCGCCCCAAGCGGTGGACCACACGGCCAACAGACCCGCACCGACGCCCTGGCCACCGCTTTCGAGCGCTCCGCGCGCGCGGCGCGGTCGTTGAGCCGGCGCCTCGTGGCGATCGAAAGGCTGGCGGGGAACATGGTCGCCGCCATGGAGTTCGGCTTCCTCCTCGATGCCCGGCGGCAGCTGCTCTCGATCGGCTATCGAGTCGCCGACGGCGTTCTGGATCCAAGCTGTTACGATCTGCTGGCATCCGAGGCGCGCTTGGCAAGCTTCGTCGCCATCGCCAAGGGTGATGTCCCGGTGCGGCACTGGTTTCGGCTGGGACGTTCCTTGACCCCGATCGACCGCGGGTCGGCGCTTATTTCCTGGTCGGGATCGATGTTCGAGTATCTGATGCCGTCGCTGGTACTGCGCGCGCCCGCAGGAAGCCTGTTGGAACAGACGACCCGTCTCGTGGTGCGCCGGCAGGTGAAATATGGTGCCGAGCTGGGGGTGCCGTGGGGGGTATCGGAATCCGCCTACAATGCGCGCGATCTGGAACTGACCTATCAGTATTCGAACTTCGGCGTCCCCGGCTTGGGGCTCAAACGCGGGTTGAGTGAGGATGCGGTTGTGGCGCCTTACGCCACCGCGCTGGCAGCAATGGTGGATGCTCCGGCGGCGGCGCGAAATTTCGTCCTTCTGGCCGCCGCCGGAGGCCTGGGCCACTACGGCTACTACGAAGCCTTGGATTACACTCGCACGCGCGTTCCCGAAGACCAGCCGGTAGCGGTGGTCCGTACGTACATGGCGCACCACCAAGGTATGACGCTGGTGGCGATCGCCAACACGCTGCACAACGGGGCCATGCGCGCCCGCTTTCATGCGGAGCCGATCATCCAAGCCACGGAGCTCTTGCTGCAGGAACGGACTCCGCGCGACGTCGCCGTGGCCCGGCCACGTGCTGAAGAGGTGCAGGCAGCTCGCGACATTCGCGAGATTATTCCGCCAATGCAGCGCCGGTTCCACTCGCCGCATGATGCCGTTCCCCGCACGCACCTGCTCTCGAATAGTCGCTACGCGGTCATGGTCACCGCCGCGGGCTCGGGGTACAGTCGCTGGCGGGATCTGGCCATCACCCGTTGGCAGGAGGACGTGAGCTGCGATTCGTGGGGCTCCTACATCTTCCTTCGCGACACGCGCAGCGGCGACGTGTGGTCGGCGGGGTATCAACCCATCGGGGTGGAGCCGGACAGCTATGAGGTAGAGTTCTCCGAAGATCGAGCCGAGATCGTCCGGCGTGACGGCACAATTACGACAACGCTGGAGGTGGTGGTCTCTCCCGAAGACGATGCCGAGGTGCGCCGCGTGTCGATCGCGAACACCGGTAGCCGCACCCGCGAAATCGAGCTGACGTCGTATGCTGAGGTCGTCTTGGCACCGCCCGCGGCCGACGCAGCACACCCGGCTTTTTCGAAACTGTTCGTGCAAACCGAGTTCGTCCCCGATGTCGGCGCTCTGCTGGCCACGAGACGTTCGCGGTCGCCGGGCGAGCCTCAGGTCTGGGCGGCTCACCTCGCGGTCGTCGAAGGCGAGGCCGTGGGCAGTCTGCAATTCGAGACCGACCGCGCCCGCTTTCTCGGACGCGGCCAAGAGCTGCGAGCGCCGATCTCGGTGATGGACGGACGGCCGCTGTCCAACACCGTCGGCGCCGTGCTCGATCCGATCTTCAGTCTGCGCCAGCTTGTACGGCTGGCACCTGGCGCCGCGGCGCGCATAGCGTTTTGGACAGTGGTCGCGCCGTCGCGCGGCGAGGCGCTCGACTTGGCAGACAAGCACCACGACTCGGCAGCCTTCGACCGCGCCATCACCCTGGCGTGGACGCAGGCCCAGGTGCAGCTGCATCATCTCGGCATCGGCCCGGAAGAAGCCCATCTCTTCCAGAGCCTCGCCAACCACGTGCTCTATTCGGATCCCCGGCTGCGGCCTACCTCCGCCGTCCTCAAACAGACGGAGCAGCGGCAGTCGACGCTCTGGGCGCACGGCATTTCCGGGGACCTGCCTATCGTCCTGGTTCGTATCGATGAATCTGAAGAGGTGCATATTGTCCGTCAATTGCTCCAGGCTCACGAGTACTGGCGCATGAAGCAGCTTGCCGTTGACCTCGTGATCCTGAACGAAAGACCACCGTCGTATGCTCAGGACCTCCACGCCTCTATTCAAAGGCTGGTGCGGACGAGCCAGTCGGGCCCACAACCCGAAGGCGAAGGCGCACGCGGAAACGTCTTCGTCCTACGCACCGATCAGGTGTCAATTGAGGTGCGGATGTTGCTTCAGAGCGTGGCACGAGCGGTCCTTCTCAGCCGCCGCGGCAGCCTGGCGGAGCAAGTCAAACGCATCGACGACTCGACGCTGGCGCCCCCGCCACCGCGACAGGAGAGAGCGGCGACTTTGGCCAAGGACGCTCCTCGACGTACCGCCACCAAGCCGGCCGCTCCTCAAAGCCAACGGTTGGACCCTCCGTATCGCCCACCTTTGGAGCTCGAGTTCTTCAACGGTCTCGGCGGCTTTGCCGCCGGCGGGCGCGAGTACGTAACGATCCTGGGTGAGGGGCAATGGACCCCGGCGCCTTGGATCAACGTGATCGCCAACCCGTCGTTCGGTTTCCAAGTTTCGGTCGAGGGTGGCGGCTACACCTGGTCGATCAACAGCCGCGAACACCAGCTCACCCCTTGGTCGAACGATCCCGTCAGCGACCGGCCGGGTGAGGTGATCTACGTGCGCGACGAAGACACCGGAGCGCTCTGGACACCCACCGCCATGCCGATTCGCGAGGCGAGCTCACCATACGTCGTCCGCCATGGTCAGGGTTACACGCGTTTCGAGCACGTCTCGCGTGGAATCGCCCTCGATCTGCTGCAGTACGTGCCGCTCGACGATCCGCTCAAGATCTCACGCCTGAAGATCGAGAATCGCTCCGGCCGCTCTCGGCGGCTATCGATCACGGCGTACGTGGAGTGGGTGCTCGGAACCTGCCGCGGCGCGTCGGCACCGTTCGTAGTCACCGACGTCGATGAGCACACCGGAGCAATGCTTGCGCAGAACCACTGGAGCAATGATTTTGGTGGTCGCGTGGCCTTTGCAGATCTTGGCGGGCGACAACTCACCTGGACGGGCGACCGAACCGAGTTTCTCGGCCGCAACGGCACGCTCGACCAACCGGCCGCCTTGTCACTGCGCGGCGCTGTGCTCTCTCGTCGCGTCGGTGCCGGTCTCGACCCTTGCGGCGCCCTCCAAACCGAGCTGGAGCTCAAGCCCAACGGTGCGGCTGAGATCGTCTTTTTTCTGGGCGAGGCGGCCAGCAAGTCGGACGCGCTGGACTTGATCAGGCGCTACCGCGCCGCCGACCTCGACCAGGTCTTCGACGTGGTGACGCGGCACTGGGATGATGTCCTCGGCAACGTCCAGGTGCGGACACCTGACCGTTCAATGGACGTCATGCTCAACCGCTGGCTGCTCTACCAGGCGCTGGCCTGCCGGGTGTGGGCGCGGTCGGGATTCTACCAGGCGAGCGGCGCCTACGGCTTCCGCGACCAGCTGCAAGACGTGATGGCACTGGCGGTGTCGCAGCCGCAGCTGATGCGGGCCCATATCCTGCGCGCGGCGGCGCGGCAGTTCGTCGAAGCCGACGTACAACACTGGTGGATACCGCCGTCGGGCCAGGGCGTTCGCACGCGCATCTCCGACGATCGGCTGTGGCTGCCGTACGCCACCGCCCACTACATAGAGGTAACCGGCGATGTCGGGATTCTCGACGCCGCCGTTCCCTTTCTCGAAGGGCCCCTTCTACGCGCCGGGGAGCACGATTCGTTCTTTCAGCCCATGGTGTCTGCAGATAACGCCACGCTGTTCGAACATTGCGCCCGGGCTCTTGATGCCAGCCTCGCGCTCGGCGCTCGCGAGTTGCCTTTGATCGGGACAGGGGATTGGAACGATGGCATGAACCGGGTCGGCGCAGGAGGTAAGGGCGAAAGCGTGTGGCTTGCCTGGTTCCTGCACGCCACGCTTTCCGCATTCGCTCAGCTGGCGGAAAGGCGGGGCGAGCAGGCGGCAACTGCGCAAGAGCCAGCGATATCAGCGCGCGCCGCCGGCTGGCGGCAGCACGCCGAGGTCCTACGGCAAGCGATCGAGCGCGAAGGCTGGGACGGTGCCTGGTACCGGCGCGGCTACTTCGATGACGGAACGCCACTCGGTTCAGCTGCAAACGGCGAATGCCGCATCGATTCAATTGCACAGTCATGGGCCGTGATCTCCGGCGCCGCCGATCCGGCGCGCCAAACATTGGCCATGGCAGCAGTGGAGGAACAACTCGTGCGCCGCAGCGATGGAATGGTTTTGCTTTTCACGCCTCCGTTCGACCTGGGTCCGCTTGATCCGGGATATATCAAAGGGTACCCGCCCGGCATCAGGGAGAACGGCGGGCAATACACCCATGCCGCCCTCTGGACGGTGCTGGCATTTGCCATGCTCGGCGACGGAGACAAGGCTGCAGAGCTGTTCTCGATGTTGAACCCGATCAATCATGCCAGCACCCGCACGGCCGTCTACCGCTACAAGGTGGAGCCATACGTCGTCGCGGCTGACGTGTACGCTCACCCTCCGCATGTCGGACGCGGTGGATGGACCTGGTACACCGGCGCGGCAGGATGGATGTACAGAGCTGGTCTTGAGTGGATAATCGGGTTTCGCCTGCGCGGCACCATGCTGCTTCTCGATCCGTGTGTGCCGCGGGCGTGGCGCGACTTCGAGATCGTTTACCGGTACCACTCGGCGCGCTACGAAATCACCGTCGAGAACCCAGACGGCGTAACCCACGGGGTCCGCCATGTGGAACTCGACGGCACAGCCCTGCCGGAGAACCGAACACAGATCCCCTTGGCCGACGACGGCAGGACCCATCGCGTGCGCGTCGTTCTCGGCCAGGGTTCGTGAACTGGAGCGATACCCTCGATGAGCGCGCCGCGAGTTTGTCGTTAGCTTTGCTGATGAGCGCGATAGCTACACAGCCCGCCCTGCCATCATTCCTCCACTGACCTTCGCCGAACCGCCTCCCTTATATCTCCCTGGCAATCGGTCGCCGAGTATGCGATTATACTTGCCACTGACACTTCCAGCCCCGGTGCGCGACCGTAAGATGATTCGCGCATGAGGGGGGCGTGATCGGAAAGGCAAATACCCTCAATTACGACGTTTCGCTGTTTGCTCCCTTGTATTCTCCTCGGAGCGTCCTGCCCGAGCGGCCCAAGGTGGCCAGTCCGTTTCGCCGCCATCCCGGCCGCGTTCCGCGTCGTCTTAACCGTGGAGACACAATGAGAGCATCAATGGACGAGTTTAACCTGATTCCGGCCCTGGCCGAGGCGGTGGCCGACATGGGATATGTGCGCCCGACACCGGTTCAGGCGCAGGCCATACCGGTCGCTCTGGCCGGCCGCGATGTCATCGCCTGCGCTTCGACGGGCACCGGCAAGACGGCAGCCTTCCTGCTGCCCATCCTGCAGCGCTTGCAGGGCCCCCGTGACGCCGGCTGCCGCGCCCTCGTGCTGTCGCCGACGCGGGAGTTGGCACTGCAGATCGACGAGCAGGTGCTCGCTCTCGGCTACCACCTCGGGCTCAGTGCGGTCGCGGTCGTGGGTGGGGTCAACATGGCTCCGCAGGAGCGCGCGCTGCGCGACGGCTGTGAGATCGTCGTCGCCACGCCGGGACGCCTGCTGGACCATATGCGCTTCAAGTACGTCGACCTCAGCGCGGTCGAAGTCGTGGTCATCGACGAAGCCGACCGCATGCTCGACATGGGATTCCTGCCCGACGTGCACCGCATCCTTTCCGCGCTGCCGGCCACGCGCCAGACACTGCTGTTCTCCGCCACCCTCTCACCGAGCATTCGCGCGCTGGCGGGCACGATTCTGCGCGATCCGGTAACGGTGATGGTCGACCGACAGCAGCCGGCGGACGGAATTGCTCACAGCACCTACCGCGTTGCACAAGCAAGCAAGCCCTCCCTGCTCGCCGCCTTGCTGCGCCCGAGCGAGATGCGCTCGGTGCTGGTGTTCGTGAAGCGGAAGATCGACGCCGACCGTCTCGCCCGCACGGTCATTCGCAGCGGAATCGAAGCCACCAGTCTGCATTCCGACCGCAGCCAGGAGGAGCGCATAGTGGCACTCGAGGCTTTCCGGCGCGGCGACCGCCCGGTGCTGGTCGCCACCGATGTGGCCGGCCGCGGTCTCGACATCAGCGGCATATCGCACGTGATCAATTTCGACGTGCCGCGGTGCTCGGAAGACTACATTCACCGGGCCGGACGCACCGCACGAGCCGGAGCAACCGGGCAGGTGATCACCTTCATCGCCCCCGACGAGGAAGCGCTGCTTGGCGAGATTCAGGCGGAGCTGGGCATCGCATTGCCCCGCGCCGTCCCGCCCGCGGCCCTGTCGCGGCCGGTCGCCGAGCCGCGGCGGCTTACCGCCCGGCGCAGCCGCCGCCATCAACGGCGGCCGCAGCCCTGCAGGACTACGTTGAGCGAGATTGCGGACACGGCGAATGCCAGCCCTGCTGGGAGCTCGCTGACGCCACGCCGCTAGTGTCCGGCATTGACAGGAGATCCAATATGGCCAACCGCGGACGTCCATCGATGAACAAACGGCGCAAGGAGCTGGAGCGCCGGCAATGGCAGGAGCAGAAGGTTGCCCGCCGCGCTCAGCGCGTCGAAGAAGCGCGCAACCGACCCACCGGCCAGCACGATGACTCGGACATTGCCCACATCATACCAGGCCCCCAACCGCCGCTGGAAGACTGAGCCATTCGGCAGCAAAGCGGGGCCGGACCTCGGCATCCGGCCGAATTCACTTGACAATGTTCTCGGATACGCGTCGTTAGTGGAGCCCCGATCTTGAGGGCAAGACGGCCGCTATACGAGAGAGGCACCATGCCGGCGAGCAGTGGCGCCATCTCTGTCTATAAGCGGCTCAAGACTGGGATCGACCGCGTAAAGGAGGACGGCGACGGAAAAGGATGGGAAGCACGGCGAGCCCACCGGAAAGGATGAGCGCATCATCTTCCTCGGGGTCCAGAGGCCGTGTTGTCTCCGTACTCTCCTGCTGGGTGCGAACCACCTCGTGCTTTTCCACCTTGTCAGCCATGCTGCGCTCCTAGCTAGTCCGGGTCAGGGGTGGCACTCGCGCTCGGGGGGACCCTCGCCGTAACGTTCGGCGTAGATGTGACCGTTGGGGTGCTCGTTGCTATTGGCGTTGTGGTCGCTGTGCCGGTCGCCGTGAACGGGGGTGTCGGTGTCGCCGCTGGGGGCGTTGTTGGGGTCGGGGCGGATGAATCGCAAAGAAGGTATGCGGCCGGAATTGGCTGCTTTGTCTGCGAAGCGGACGACCACCACAAGCGGGCTCTCGAACCGCCCGACGCTTGGAAAAACTCGAACGTGATCGGGTACAGGGTCCCGGCTGTCAGCGCGATCGTGCCGCTATTTTCCGTCTCGCCGTGTGTCGTCCAGTTATCGACCACTTGCGTTCCGTTCACCCACAGCCGCACCCCGTCGTCCGAATATGTGTAGAATGTATGCGTCTCCGTATAGAGCGGCATAACGTAGCCCGTCCACCGCACCGAGTAGTAGGTCGTACTCAGGCATCCTACGCCTGTACCACCGTCCCAATAGAAATCAATCGGCCCATCGATCCGAGTGGCGCACGGACTCCCGCTCAGATCGGTGTTGCTGAAATAGCTTCCAAGCAGTCCATAGCTCCAGGAGGGACCGCCGAGTGTGGGTGTCGCCACGGGAGTCACCGTCGGCGTTACAGTCGCGGTCGGTGTCGCCGTTGGGGGCGTTGTTGGGGTCGGGGCGGATAAATCGCAAAGAAGGTATGCGGTCGGAATTGGCTGCTTTGTCTGCGAAGCGGACGACCACCACAAGCGGGCTCTCGAACCGCCCGACGCTTGGAAGAACTCGAACGTGATCGGGTACAGGGTCCCGGCTGTCAGCGCGATCGTGCCGCTATTTTCCGTCTCGCCGTGTGTCGTCCAGTTATCGACCACTTGCGTTCCGTTCACCCACAGCCGCACCCCGTCGTCCGAATATGTGTAGAATGTATGCGTCTCCGTATAGAGCGGCATAACGTAGCCCGTCCACCGCACCGAGTAGTAGGTCGTGCTCAGGCATCCTACGCCTGTACCGCCGTCCCAATAGAAATCAATCGGCCCATCGATCCGAGTGGCGCACGAACTCCCGCTCAGATCGGTGTTGCTGAAATAGCTTCCAAGCAGTCCGTAGCTCCAAGTGGGTCCGTCGAGTGTTGGTGTCGCCACCGGAGTCGCCGTCGGCGTTGGAGTGGTGCTGGGCGTCGCCGTATCCGTCGAGGTCGGCGTGCTAGTCGGCGTATCTGTCAGCGTCGATGTGATGGTCGGAGTGCCGGTGTCTGTTGGCGCCGGCGTAACGGTTGGCGTGTCAGTGGTCGTAGGCGTACTTGTAGGTGTCCCAGTGTCGGTGGGTGTAGGCGTGGGCGTCGGGGCTGCGGTGTTGGTCGGTGTAGCAGTCGGCGTCGGCACCAGCGCATTTAGGGTCACCATCGCCTCGATACTGTCGTCAACGCCGTCATTGACGATGAGACCCAGCTGGTACGTGCCAGGAAGATCCGGTATCAGGCTTGCCCGCTGTGAGGTCGCGCTCCACAGCGTCGCCAGGCTGCCCTCCGGCTTGGACAGGAGACTCCAGCGATAGGTGAGAGGGCTGCCATCCGGGTCGTTGGAATCTTTACCGTCGACCGTCGCCCATACGCCGGTGAGCACGTTGGTGTCTACCCCGGCATTCGCGATCGGGACCTGGTTGGCTCGCAAGTCCACTATTACTGTTGCAATGGTGGAAAGGTTACCCTGCAGGTCCACCGCCTGGGCGCCCAGCGTAGTGCTCATGGCGCCGCGCGGCGCAATCAGCGTGGCGCTATAGTTTCCCTGGGCATCGCCGCTGCGCACCGTGGTCACCAACCGTCCATCGACGAGAAAATTCACCGCCGCCACCGCGTCATTGTCCTGGGCCGCGGCGACCACGGATACCGGACCACCGGCGACCACGTTTGCTCCCGAGTCCGGCGACACGATCTGCACCGTGGGCGACGTCTTGTCCTGCACCGTCAGTCTGATGCGCGGCGCCGTGCCGATGTTCCCGGCCGCGTCGGCCGCCTCCGCCACCAAGATCACCGTGGCGCCCTGCGCCACATCCGCCGGCACAGTGAAAGAGAAAGTCGCCGTCGTGTTCGGCGCGGGCGGCGCAAACGTCGCCACCGCCGACGCCGTCACCGCCGCCCCTTCGGTGTGGAACTGTATCTGCGCCACCCCAACCGCATCGGTTGCCTGCACCGTAATCACCGGAATGGTCTCATTCGGACTGACGATGAAAGCATTCGCCAACGAGGTGATCTGCGCCATCGGCGCGGTTGCATCGACGATTCCGACACGGACGCTGGCGCTGGTGGCAAGCCCGCTGGCATCATGCGCCGTTGCCGTCAACTGCAGATCGGCGTCAGGCTGTAACCCGGCCGGGATGGGTATGGTGAAAGTCGCCGTCCCGTTCGTCATCCCGGCCCCGAAGTGGAACAGTTGCGTGGTGTTGAGCTGAGCGCCACGCACCTCGAGCTGCACATCAGTGAGCGCCAGCTGATCACTGGCTTGCACGCGCACGTTCATACTTTGCCCGGTACCCACCGTTGTGCCGCCGCTCGGCATGAGGATCATGACCGCCGGCGGGCTGTTCGCTACCACCGTAATGGTGAGACTCACCGGCGCGGCGCGGTTGCCGGCAAAGTCCGTGGCTACCGCAAGTATTGTGATCGTGTTCGTGCTCGGCGACGTCGCAACGAAACTGTGCGTGAACGGCGGCGTGTTGTCCGTACCGATCACCTGTCCGTCCGCCGATAGGAAATCGACGAAATTGACGTCCGTCGTGCCCGCCTGCGGTACTGCCATGAGCGCCACCGGCTGCCCAACAATGGCCGTGTCGTTCACACTGCTGACCAGCGTGATCACTGGCGGCATGTGATCCGTAGTCGCCACCGTGGTCGTGACCGGCGCCGGCTGCGGATTTCCCGCCGCATCCCGCCATCCGGCAATCGTGACCTGGAACTCATAATCATCCGGCAGCAACACGTTGGACTTGAAAATGACGCTGCGGTTGCCGTTGCTGTAACTGAAGGTGCCGGGGATGCTGAGCCCGTTGGCCATATCAATCAGCGCCACCGTTCCGGCGGCGGCCGGATTGATGGCCTTGCTCCACTGCAGCACGAGCTGGCCCTGCACGAGGCTTACGCCCAGCACCTGCGGCGGGGTCACGTCCGCGCTCTGGAACCCCGAGCGGAACACCGCCGCCAGCGCCCGTCCCAACGTGTCCTGGAGCGCGTCGTTCACTTCGACGCTGATGCTACTGAACTCGGGCAAGCCGTTGGCAGGCTGGAAGGTGACCTGCGTGTTACCGGCACCAAGGGCCAGCGTGCCCGCCAGCGGTGTGATGCCAGCCCGCACGACTATGCTGTCGGGCGTCACCGTTGCCGGATCAACCGCTTCAGAAAAGGTAATGACCACTGGGCTCGCAAGCCCCACGCCTACCGCTCCTGAGCTGGGCGACACACTGGCGACAGCTAACACGGAGTCATCGAGCGTGACGGGCGGCACCGACACCGTCGCCCCGGCGCCGCTGATCTGCCCGCTGGCTACACCGAAACCGTGGCTCACCGCATCGTATGCGGTCAGACTGAAACTGCCCAGCGGCAGGTTGTGGACGACGTAACTGCCATCACTCGCCGCCAGTGCCCAGGTCTTGAAGCTCCGCCCGCTGGTGCTGGTCACCGTCAGCGTGACCACGGCATTGACCGCCGGACGCACCCCGTCGCTCAGGCGCACTGTCCCGCTCACCGCCCCAAAGGGCTCGATGACGATCTCCAGGCCGCTCACCACCTGCCCGTCCGCCGTCACTGCCCCGCTCACATTGCCGGCCAGCTGCGTATCGACCACGTTTGCCGTGATAGTAAAGGGCCCGGTGGGAATGTCGGTGAAGCTGAACTGGCCGCCGGCGTCGGTGAAGCCGTGGAAGACCGTCTGCAGCGGACTGGTGGCGCTGCCGTTCAGGTATTGGCGCACCAGCGTGAGCGTTGCCGCCGTGGTCAGCGGCGCTCCCGGGGTATCAACGACCCGGCCGCTGATCGTGCCGGTTCCCTGGAACACGACCGCCACCGCGACCGTCTCCCCGTCCCGTCCCAACACCCCATTGGCGCTGCCACCGTCGTAACCGCCGTGCTCACCGGCGCTCACACGCAAGCTGCCGAGGGCCACGCTGTCAAATCGGTATTGCCCAAATCCGTCAGTGAGTGTGCCGGCCGTCCCAGTGGCGTTCTCCAACCGCACCAGGGCATAGCCCACCGGCGTAACGCCATCCGCGCGGTATACCGTGCCACTCACGCTACCGCGGCCGGCCAGCGTGATATCCACCGTCACCGCTTGACCCTCGCTGCTGATTTGGCAGCTCGAGCTCGTGCCCATTGCCCCGCTGATGCGGTCGGTGGCCTGCACGGCGCAGTCACCCCGCGGCACTCCGCCTATGGCGTATCCGCCGGTCAGGTTGGTGGTCGTCGTCAGCTTCCCCGGACCGAAAAACGACAGGTCGCGACTCAAGCTCTTGGGACGCACCAGCAAGGCCGACGAGACTTCAACCTGTGCCCCCGCCACCCCACTACCAGCCGGCCGGGTCACCGTACCGGATACGGTCCCTTGCGGAAGCAACTGCATATCGATGCTTACGACTTCGGTGTCATAATTGACAATGCCCGTGCCCAGCCCTATGCGGCCGGTGCGCGGATCGAAGAACTCCAGCAAGAACGGGCTGCCCACCGGCACGAAGGCGAAGGTGTAGATGCCACCGGCGTCGCTGGTGGTGTAGGCCCCCGGCTTGCCAGGCTGCACCAGGCGCACCTGCGCAAAGGGCAGCGTGCCGGTGTGGGTGGCGTCGTAGAGAATGCCGGTCACTGTACCCGATGCGCCGACCGCGACTGTGACTTCGGCGTGCTCCTGATCGGCCACGATCGCCCCGCCGGAGCGGCCGCCGTTCAGGGACTGCGGATCCTGCGCCGTGACCGAGAATTCTCCTTCGGGCACACCGGCATACTCCACCATGCCGTCGTCGTCGGTCACCAGCGCCGGGAACGGATGTAGCAAGAAGGCCACCGGTGAGCCGCTGGTGAGCTGCACCTGCGCGTTCGACACGGGTGTGCCGTCACCGTACACCACGCGCACCACCACCGTACCCTGGCCGAGGAGGTTGACGTCGGCCACGGTGGCATCGCCAGTAAGCACACTGCCGCGCGCTATGCCGCGGTTGCCGCTGGCGGGGGCGACGGCGGTGATGAGGAACGGCCGCGGCGGCAGCAGATCGAAATGATATTGTCCCTGCGCATCCGCTGTCGTAACGCGCGCGGGCTGCGGCCCAAAGGCCGCTTCCTCGAAGGTAACCGGCACACCCGCTGCCGGCTCACCGTTGGCCAGAAACACCGTGCCGCTCACACTTCCGCTGGCACCCAAAGTCAGACAGTACTGGTCCACCGCTCCGGCGCTGTAGAGTGTGCCGGTGACCGCCGCCGGCTCGCCGTTGAACGGGCTGGTCGCCTGCACCCGGTAGCGGAAGCCGGCCGGGATGCGCACGGTGAACCGCCCGGCACATGCCGTGCCGCCGCCCGCGCATTGCGCCCCGCACGTGCTGGCCCCGGGACCGCCAGCCGACACCAACTCATCGCTCGACACCGTCTGTTGCACGTCCTGCTCTTGCCCGTAGGCATCGAAGGCCTGATAGCTGACCACGACCATGGCGGCCCGCGGGGAAATGCCGTCGGCATCGAGGACCACCCCGGTGATCATGCCCAGGCCGCGCAAGCGGAGGTCGGTCACCAGCACCTGGCCATTGACGTCGAGGCTCACCGTCTGCCGCTGCCCGTCGCCGTCCGCGGTGCTGGCCGCCAGCGTATAGTCGCTCCGCAGCGGCAGGTCGCGGAAGACGAAATTGCCCTGGCTGTCGGTCGTGGTGCTGAGATAGCCGCCGCCAATCCACAGAAACACTTCGAGGCCGCCCACGACATTGCCGTTGGCGTCGCGCAGCTGTCCGCGAATGCTGCCGCTGCCGGGCAGCACGATGGTCACCGGCACCACCATGCCCGGCGCGCCGACGTCCACCTGCACCGACGTTTCCGCCCCTGTCGCCTCGTTCGCCGCCTGGATCCGCTGCATCCCCAAGCCGATGGCTGGTATGAGGAAACGGCCGTTGGCGTCGGTATGCGTCAGCGTAGTCCCGCCGACCACCGTCACGCCCGCCGCGGGCTGGCCGTTCGGATAGAGCACCGTGCCCGCCACGGAGGCGGTGCCGGCGAAAATCAGCTCGACCGGGGTGGTGTTCCCGGGGACCACGGCAACACGCACTTCAACTTGCTCCGCGGTCTCCTGGCGCACCGCGCGCACCATCATGGCTCTGGGCCGCACCCCATCGATGCGAAAATGGCCGCTAGTATCAGTGCGCACCTCGCGCTTGAAGGAGTGATCCCCATCGCTGTCGTCAAACACCGCGACTGTGATGCCGGCCCCCACAGCTCGTAATTCGCTTATCGCTGATCGCGTATCGCTGACCGTGTCAAAGACGGTGCCTTCGACGCTGCCGGTCTCGGCGAAGACCAACACCGTCACGGCAGCGGTGGCGCCGGCGGTGTCGAGCGTGGCGGCCACTGAGCCGGTGCGCAGCGCCCCGGTGGCCGGGTCGGTGATGTCGGCGGACACCAGCAAGTTGCCGACAGCGACGTTGTTGGCGATAAACTGGCCGTTGGCGCCGGCAGTCACCGTCACCGTGCTCTCGTTGGTCAGACTCTTCACCGTTACCGTCGCACCGGCGACCGGCCATAGTTCCCCATCGACTGCCTCTACTACGGTGCCGCTCACCCGGCCCAAGCCGAGCATCAGCAGATCAATGCGCATCTCCTGCTGCTCCATGGCAATGGCGGCAAAGCGCTGCGCCTGCTGCCCCGTATCCGGGTCTCGCGCGCTCACGCGGAACGGTCCGATATCGTCCCGGGCCACAAAGTCGAAGCGGTAGTATCCCGCGGCATCGGCAACCGTCAGCCCGGTAACGATGTCGATGGGGAGTCCCGTGATATCGTCGAGGAACTGCTCGCGCAGCTCCACCGGGGCCAGTGCGATGGGCTCGCCGGTTCCCTTGCGCACATAGCCCGAGACGATCCCGCCGGCGGGCGCCGTGAAGTCGGCCACCACCGGGCGCGTGTCGCTCGCCGGCACCTGCGCGGCACCTCCCGGTGCCGTGGCACCCGTGCTGGTCAGCGTGTACTGGAAGAAGCGCGACACCGACGAGGAGAAATTGATCAACTGGATGCGGTGGCTCGGCAGCAGCCGCGTCCGCTTAAGCGTGTTCTGCGTCGGCCCCTGCGCCAGCGCTTGATTATCAGCGTAATCAAGGACGCCGTGCGTCGCACCGGCGATGTTGCGGTTGTACAGCACGGCCACGACCCGGCCGCGCTGCAACGGATCGCTCTCCGGAATCTGCCGCACGCCGATGATCTGCGGCCCTGCATTTGAAAAAAGGGTTGTTAGGTTGTTGGTTGTTAGTTGTTGGTTATCCACCTGTAGGGGCGGCGGGACGCCGCCTCCAGGTACGATGTGCAGGGTCGCGGTTTGTCCCGCGCCGAGATCCACGCCGGTGAAGATCGCTTGCTGCAGATTCCCGTTCGCATCGGGCCACACCACACCGATGTCCACCGTGCCGTTCCCGGCGATGCTGGCATCATAAAACGCGTTCTGCCCGCTGTTACCGACCACTGCCAACTCACCGCCAGTGACTCCGAGGAGCACCGTGCTTGGAATCTCCCTGACGACACTGGACGTTGGACTTTGGACATTGGACCCGCTCGTGCGCCGCGCGTGAACATCGGCCAGCGTGAGGCTGGCATTGCCCGTAACCGCCACCGACACGAACGAAGGCCGGTACTGCTCCGCCGCAGCGAACGCGGCCTGGTATTGAACGATGCTTTGCCCTGACCCCTGCCCCCCAACACCCGACCCCTGAACCACCGCGGCCCACGCCGCTTCGAGATCATGGCCGGCATTGGTTTCGCGTATTACTTCGTCGAAGCCGGGATCAAGCCGATTCCCCTCCCCTGTCGCCATCTCCGGCGACGGGGAAGGGCCAGGGTGGGGGCTGTTGCCGAGCCAATCCAGCATCAGATCGCCGACCGACCGTACCGCCGTGTCGCCGATGCGGATGCGCAACCCCGCCTCGGCAAGCTGTTGGGCGCACGTATCTACGAGTGCGCGGCTGATGCGGGTGGTGATGCCGATCGGCGCACCGGCCGGCGCGGTGGCCACGCTGTGCGCCAGGCCCAGCACGCGCATAGCCGTGGCGAAGAAGTCGGGCGGCAGGTCGTTCACGTAGGAGGCCAGCACCAGCGACTCGGGCGAGAGCGGGATGTTGTGGTCCCCAATCCCGGTACGCAACACAAACGCCCCCGTAGCGCCGGCGTCCCCGCCGGCATTGCTCGCGGTAAATCCGGTGGCGGTCACCTGCCCGTTCTTACGGGCGATGAGCCGGTACTCCACCGTCCCCACATCGTTCCGTGCAATCGTCGGCACGACGACGGCTCCGGCACCACTTGCTGATGGGCAAGCAGTACTCTCAGCTGTCGACTCTTGACTCTCGACTGCTCTCTCCCCCACCAGCGTCGCCCCACTGATGTTGGTTGGGTCGAGGGCCGACGTCACACAATTCGCATCCGCCTCACCGGTATTATGAATCGTCACGTACAGCGAGTACGTCTCGCCGGCACGCACGACATCGGGATGATTGAAGGTCAGGGCAAAGCGCGGGTTGCGCACCAGGACGGTTCCAAAGGCTTTGCCCGACAGCGGCACCGGACCGATGGGCAGGCCTAGCAACTGGGCGTCGATGGTCACATCGATCCGGTACGTGCCTTCCAAGCGTCCTTCGACATCCAACTCCCCGCTCGCGTCCTGCCCCGGCCCAAACTCCGCTCCGCCCATGCTCTTATTCCGCAGGCTCGTCGTAGGGGCGGCCCCTTGTGGCTGCCCTGTGCCGCTCGACACCCGCGCTGGCACCAACGGATCATCCGCAGTCTGCTCGACGCCGTCCGCTCCCAGCGGCAGCACCATCGTCGCCGTGGCGCCGCTGACCACGAGCTGCGTGCCGGGCGGCGCCACGTTGGAAACGAGGACGATCACCTGGAAGAACTGGTGCAAAAAGGCGATGTTGCCGGGGAT